>ERZ1026947.607-NODE-607-length-20100-cov-3.972512_pt1 | contig 20100 bp, 19 predicted proteins | sample MGYA00519568_ERZ1026947 | MGnify/ENA primary metagenome ERZ1026947 (study PRJEB26926, sample SAMN06164744) | human gut metagenome | biome: ENVO:00009003; feature: ENVO:2100002; material: ENVO:00002003 | host: Homo sapiens | place: USA | collected 2012 ...
GGCAGCGTCAGATGTGTATAAGAGACAGGTCCGGGAATCGCCGCAGCCCAGCCGTAGCCGGCAAGCATCCTGCCCTTGCGCCAGTGCTTTTTCACTGCAAGGATCAGCCACAGGACAAAGCAGCCAATGGTCAGAACGCCAAAGGTGATGATGCCGGACATTCCGCACAGCATCCGTGCGGCGAACTGCTTGAAACCGCTGCCGACGGCGCTGTCCAGGGCATCGTTCCAGGCGTTTATATCATCGCCCATAGTCCATTCCAGAGACTGGCGGTCTGCCTCAGCAAAAACAACGCCGGTCTCTTTCCGCATGGTGCTGCCCAGGTCGTTCTGCATCAGATCGGCGATATCCTCCACGCTCGCTTTCGGCAGTTCGGAACTGTCGCCGGTCAGATAATCGCTGAGGTCATCCAGATAGTTGCAGAAAAGGGCGTTGAACTCCGGCTGCTGTACCAGCACATCGGCGTATTCTTCCGTCAGATTCGGCGCATCCCAGAAGTACCAGTCATAGAGACATTTTCCCAGCTGTTCGGTTTTGCCGTTGTCTTTCAGCTGTACCTGAGACAGGTCCATCTGGGAAATGGAGCCGGAAAGGGTGTGCTGGGGCAAAAGGCTGTGCAGGATGCTGCTGCAAAGCAGGGCAATGCTGAAAAGCAGTGTCAGCAGAAACAGCAGGATCGAGCCAAACACTGCGCCGGCACGGGACGGTTGTTTCGCCGGTTTCGCCTTTTTTTCCGGAGCAGCGTCTGCTGCCGGTTTGGATTTCTTTTTTGCCATATGGATTCCTCCTATTGTAGCGGTTCTGTTTTGTTTCTATGAAGAAAATTATAGCATAGGAATGCAGTGGGAATGTGTATTTTTTGAAAACTTTACCGGATACACTGCATCATCGGCGATTATGTATACTTTTCCCAGCTGCGGATGCGCTCCCGCATTTCGTCGATGCCCAGCACGCCGCAGGCAAATCCCTTTTTGATAAGGATATCCGGCAGGTATTCGTCATACTTTTCGAACATGGGAATCTCCTTGGGATAGACCAGCTCCATGGGATCAAGGGGCTTGCGCTCCTGTTCCAGCAGCACCTGGAAAAAGGTACGCTTGTCCGCTTTCATCTTGAACTGGATGAAATAAGGTCTGGACGGGGACAGCCCGGTGAGGGTGAGGGATTCGGCGCAGCGTATCTTGAGAAAGCGCTCCATGGCGAGAAAGGCATACGTCCCCAGCCAGGGGAACAGGCACCACATATCGCCGCCCAGACAGATCAGCGGCTCTTCCGTCAGCCCGGAGTTCTGCGCCGTGTGCCGTGCCAGCTGTAATCGTGCCGCCGCATTCTGCATGAGATAGGGATACTGCCTGGATTCCAGCAGCACCCGTTTCATGCGTTCCAGAATGTGGGTGTGGATATCGCCGGGGCATTCGCCGAAGTACGCCGGCACTTTGCCCTTGATCTGTTCGCAGTATACCGTGTGCCGTTTGTGGTCGATCTCGTCCACCACCCAGACATGACCGGCAATGGCGATCTTTTCGCCCACCGGCGGCGGCTGAACGATCGTTCCCAGCTCCTGGGAGTTCCAACGCACGGTGTATTCCACATTTTCCTGGAACACGGCGTAGAACTTATAGGAACTGGTGAGCCGTTCGCCGGCAATGCCCACGATGAGACCGCCGGTCTCGGTGCGCTGGATGTGGTCGATCTCCAGCAGATGCCGCAGCAGGAGCTTGAAATCCTCCTGGGAGACCCGGTGGAAATAGCTGAGTGTCAGCACACGGGATGCCAGTGCCGCCGGTGTCATTTCGCCGCAGGATGCCAGGGTACACATGGTCTGGTGGTAGAGCAGGCTGTAGGGCAGCCGATCCAGCCGTGGCGGTTCGACCCAGCGCTCTTCCAGATAGACCTGTACCAGGGCAATGCCCTGTAAGAGTTTCCACGGGATGGTGGTGGGCAAAAGCGCCCGTGCCTCCGGCGGATCTTCCCGTATGACGAACCACATCTCCGGCGGCAGATCACGCCGTCCGGTGCGTCCCATGCGCTGTAAGAATGAGGAGACCGTAAAGGGCGCATCCACCTGGAATGCCCGTTCCAGTCTGCCGATGTCGATGCCGAGTTCCAGGGTGGCAGTGGTGACTGTAGTCAGAAACAGGTCGTCGTCCTTCATGGCAGTTTCCGCCGTCTCCCGGTAGGCAGAAGACAGGTTGCCGTGGTGGATGAGAAACCGATCCGGTTCGTGGCGTGCCTCGCAGTACTGCCGCAGGGTCGTGGTGACCGCCTCGCATTCCTCTCTGGAATTGACAAAGACCAGACACTTTTTCCCACGGGTATGCTCGAAGATGTAGCCGATGCCGGGGTCTGCGTGTGCCGGGGCAGTGTCCGTTTTGGGGGCAAGCTCCGGCAGTGCCTGTTCCGGCAGATGCTCTGCCGCTGCCTGCTGATCCTGCACATAGAAATGTTCCATGGACAGCCGCCAGCGCACGCCCTTGCTTTCGATGCGTGGGATCACCGTGCCTCTGCCCGTCCCGGCAGCCAGAAATGCGCCGGTCGCCTCCAGATCGCCAATGGTGGCAGAAAGCCCGATGCGCCGTGGATTCACCTCAGCCATGCGGCAGAGCCGTTCCATCAGACAAATCGTCTGACCGCCACGGTCGCCACGCATCAGCGAATGCACCTCGTCAATGACTATGTACCGCAGGTCGTGAAACAGCTTGGTGAGTGCAGCGTGTTTGTGGAGCAGCATCGCCTCCAGAGACTCCGGCGTGATCTGCAAAATGCCAGAGGGATGCTTCAGCATCTTTGCCTTGTGGGACTGGGAAACGTCGCCGTGCCAGTGCCAGACAGGGATGCCAGCCTCGGCGCAGAGGTCGTTCAGCCGGAGAAACTGGTCGTTGATAAGCGCTTTCAGCGGTCCGATGTAGATAGCGCCCACAGAGGTGGGCGGGTCTTCGTAAAACTGAGTGAGGATGGGAAAAAACGCCGCCTCGGTCTTACCGGAGGCGGTGGAGGCGGAGAGCAGGACATTTTCATCCGTGTTGAAAATGGCATCGCCTGCTGCGACCTGGATGGCACGCAGGGATTCCCAGTCGTTCTGGTAGATAAAGTCCTGGATAAATGGGGCATAGCGTTCGAAAATGGACATGGGGAAACCTCTTAAATGTCAAACTCGGCGAATTCCGGTGCGACTGTGTTGTCGCCCTCCGGCTGTGCCTGGGCATAGGAAAAGCTGTCGGACCGGAGCAGTTCGGAGACGTTCAGCTGCGGATTCTGATAGACGATGTCCAGCAATTCGATAAAGTCCCGGATCACCTCACGGGGCGTGATGTGGGAGTCTGCGCCGATGCGTCCGAATTCGATCTGCAGGAACTGGATGCGTTCTTCCTGGGTCAGCGTCGGCGTATAGCCGAACAGCTGGGCATGGATATCCGTCAGCTTTTCGGTCAGCACCAGCAGTTCCTCGTTGGTCAGCGCCGTCAGATGGATCACCGGGGCAAGCATATCCTTTACGCCCTCTCGTCCGAAACGGCCTTCCGCCAGCCGGGAGCGCAGCGCCTCATAGCTGTATACGCCACGGCGTGTGTCCTCGATGCACTGGGGTGTGCCGCCCATGATGATGCCCAGATACTGCGCCTTGCCCTGGAGCGTGTCGTTGTACATGGTGAGGATCTTCTCGTAGTTATACTGCCGGGTGATGCTGTTGGGAACCTTGTAGATGTTCACCAGTTCGTCGATCAGCACCAGCATACCGCTGTAGCCTGCCTTTTTCAGAAACATGGCAAACAGCTTGATATACTCGTACCAGTCGTCGTCACTGATGATGATATTCACGCCCAGTTCCGACTTCGCCTCGGTCTTGGTGGTGTATTCGCCCCGGAACCACTTGACGACCTTTGCCTTGCTTTCGTCGTCGCCGTCCCAGTAGGCATTATAATAGAGTGTCAGCAGCTTGGCAAAGTCGAATCCGTGTACCATTTCATGGAGCGTGCCGATGACCTCGTAGATCTTTCGCTCCACAGCTTTCCGGAACAGGGGGTCGTCTGCGGAAAGCCCGGACTCCGCTGCGGTCTCGCTCTGTACGCTGCTGATCCAGCGGTCGAGGATCAGCGTCAGTGCGCCGCCGTCCGGACGGGTCTTGGTGGACATATTCCGGATCAGTTCCTTATAGGTCGCCAGTCCCTGTCCCTTCGTTCCCTGGAGCCGCCGCTCCGGGGAAAGGTCGGCATCCACTACCACGAAGTTCCGGTCCATCACATAGCTGCGGATGGTCTGGAGCAGAAAGCTTTTGCCGCTGCCGTATTTGCCCACGATAAACCGGAACGATGCGCCGCCGTCTGCGATAATGTCCACGTCGTGGAGCAGGGCGTTGATCTCCTGTTCTCTGCCTACGGTAATATAGGGCAGTCCGATGCGGGGAACTACGCCGCCTTTCAGCGAATTGATGACCGCAGATGCGATTCGTTTTGGTATTTTCATAGTGATCGTTCCTTTCTATGCGGTTTCAGACAGACGTTTCCAGCAATGCTGCAACGTCTTCGACGTAATCCTCGATCAGTTCCGGCGTGTCACCGTCAAAGAGGATCACCGTGTCGCCGAAATCATCGAACAAAGTCTCGTTGATGTGGTCTACCAGGACGGACAGCATCACATTGCGCTGCCGGAGCAGGTCGGCGTAGGGTGTCCCGTCCAGAAGACAGCGCAGGAATGCAGTCTCAGTCTCGCTGAGCCGGCTGTCCTGAGCCGGCGTGTGTTCCGGCTCTGGCGCAGGGGTCGGTGCGGCAATAACGGGCGGTTCGGGTTCCTGGGTCACATCTTCATCCACCAGCAGCTTGTCCCGTGTGGTATCTGCCGCCTGGCGGATGTTTTGCAGCCGGGAAAGGTCGAACTGTATTGGCTTGGGTTTCGGCGCTGCTGCTCTCCGGCGCTCTTCCAGAAATTCCGCCAGCGCCTTGTCCAGTGCCTGCTGGATGTACTTGGGCAGTTCCGTCTCTTTCAGCGGATGCCCGTAGTCCGTCAGAATGCGCAGCTTTTGGTCGATGGTTTTCAGAAACAGCCCCAGGCGTTTGCTGCCCTTGCTGTAGTCGAAATAGGTCTCACACGTCCACTCGCCGTTCCGGCAGTGATAGGCGTGGCAGGGGCTGAGGACAAAGTCGCAGTTCTTGTGCGGATCTTGTTCGAAAAATACGGCATTGGTGAACATATGATAGGGCAGTTCGCTCTGCCTGCCGAAGAGATATTCCAGGAAGGAAGTCTTTTTGTGTTTCTCGAAGTAGACGCACAGGGCGTGGAAACAGAAAACAGCCCCTTGTTCCATCAGCCGGGTCTCGTCCCGGTAGAATCGGGAACGGACAATGCTTTGCCCGGACAGGGCAGACAGCGCAGAAAAGATCTCCTCCTTGCTGTGTTCGGACTCGTCCAGCAGTACGGGGAAGTAAGTGTCAAACGCCGTGCCGTGACCGGCGTCGAATTCTTCCAGCAGTGCGGCGTCCATGCCGTAGTAGATCACATAGTCGTGCATCCAGCTGGAAAAATAGCACAAGCCGTTGTGCGGATCGACCTTTCCGTAGTCGTAGTAGAACTGCCGCAGCATCTGAAAGCCTGTCTCCGGGTCGGGTACGCCAATCTGGTTCAGCAGTTCAAAGCAGTACACCTCAGCGTAGGAAAGGGGAATGTGTTCCACAATGCCCCGGCGTACCTTTGTCCGCCAGGTGAAATAGGTGCGCAGCTGGCGGTCGCTCATGTCCCGGTAGGTGGGGTAGTAGGAGAAGAAATCTGCGCTTTCGGGTGCGTTGTCGGTGAAGTCCTCCAGCAGCTTTGCCTGCCGCAGAAACAATTCGTTGTAGGAATAGTGATACTGGTTCGGACGCTGCGCCAGCTTTTTGGCATCTGCCAGCGGTTTGGGCAGGCGGCGTGCCATCTGCGCCGCCGTCCGCAGGATGGGTTCGTCGTGATATTCGCTCTGTATCTTCGATGCCACATTTTTCAGTTTGGGGTTGTCCAGGATCTCTGCAATCAGATCCATGATATCCGGCATAGCGCCGCCTCCTTCCGCACAAAATACTCTTTCTTCAATATACCATATTTTATCGGAAAAGTCAAACCACAGCGAAGAAAAAGAGCAGACACCGCACGAAACGGCATCTGCTCTAAAGGCAATACCGTACAAAGCCCGCCTGACGGCTTTGCACGCAATCTGCTTGCTGATTTTCCGCCATATTGCCCAGAAATCCCTTGCCAGACGACTGCGTTCGAGGCAGGATTCTGCCCGAGAACAAAGGAGTGTCGCACTAGGATTGATTGCGACCGACAGTATGCCTGCGGAATTTCTATGCAATCTGCCGAAAAATCCAGCTGCGCATCTTACGCACAAGCTTTGTGCGGTATTGCCTTAAAGCGGAAGTCCGAAACTGACCTGTAGTGCATGATCTACCCGTGTCATGGACGGCTCATCCAGTTCGCCCATGCGGTCTTTCAGCCGCCGCTTATCCAGGGTGCGGATCTGCTCCAGCAGGACGATGCTGTCCTTGGTGAGTCCGCAGGTCGCCGCCTGTACGTCAATGTGGGTGGGCAGCTTTGCCTTTTCCCGGCGGCTGGTGATTGCCGCAGCGATCACGGTGGGGCTGTGCCGGTTTCCGACATCGTTCTGCACAATAAGTACCGGTCGGATACCGCCCTGTTCGGAACCTACGACAGGACTGAGATCTGCATAATAAATTTCACCACGCCTTACCAGCATGGAAATCCCTCCTTTTGTCATAAAAGCAACAGCAGCAGAGTTGGTGCTGCGAGTGTTGTTGATTCTGCGGCGCAGACACGTTCTGAAAACGTCTGCCGTTTCTATTATGCCCGAGAACGGATAAAATAAACATGGGCTTTTGTTTTGCATTTTTTATCATCATATTCCGGGAGGGAAAAATGGGTGCGTCAGCGCAGATAGGACGGGAGCAGGAATTCCAGTCCGGGCAGATTCCGGAGAACGCCGAAGAGCAGCAGTACCGCCACGCTGCCCCAGAGCAGGATGTTTTCCGCCCGGCTGCCTTTGGAGAACCAGGCTGGATTCCACAGCGCCCGTATCAGAATGCCGGCGAGCCAGAGAGGAGCGAGCAAGGCGGCGGCAAGGTTTTCGCCGGCTGCACCGGCAAAGTCCAGCCGCAGCAGCCGCATACAGAGATGGGTCATGCCGCAGCCCGGACAGGCAAACCCTGTGATTTTCTGGAAAATGCAGGGGATGCGCAGCGGTGTCAGCTGGGTGAGGAGAAAATATGCCAGCCCCAGCAGCAGAAAAACGCCTGCCGTCTGGAGCTGCTTGCGGTAAGTGCGGAAAAAGGCACGCAGATTCTGGAGCAAAGAGACACCTCCGAACAGAAAAAGCTGCACGGAAACTCCGGTGCAGCTTTTGTATTTCAACTTTTGTTTTGGATTATGCCAGCTGGTTCAGCTCGTTCTGCATCAGTGCATAGGAAACGATGCTCAGTCCGACGATCGCCAGGATCAGATACAGAATGCCGCTGTTTCCGGCAGGCAGTCCACGGGATGCCTTGATCTGGTCGAGGTTGTCGCCCTGTTTGTAGAGCCAGTACCACATATAAATGCCGCAGGTGATGATGCCCAGCAGGATCACGATGCCGCCGGAGGTTGCATTCGGGTCGCCTTTCAGTGTGTTCACGTCTTCTGTCAGCTTATAGATCCAGTACAGACCGTAGATGCCGCAGGTGATGATGGACAGGATGATGCAGAGCGCAATGTTTCTCTGTTCAATGTGTCCGCCCGGGAACGGGTTGCCGTTAAATACCGGAGGCGGTGTCATGCCGCCGTTGGGCGCACTGCCCTGGAAATTCGGCTGTGCCTGAGGCGGAATCGCACCGTTGTTCGGGGCGCCGTTGGAAACGGGAGAACCGCAGTTCGCACAGAACGCTGTGCCGTCGGGATTGTTGCTGCCGCAGTTAGGACAAATCATAAGTAAACTCCTCAAAATGTATTTCTGACCATACCGCACAATCTTGTGCAATACATCAGTCCGATATCATACATCTAGTATAGCACAGTTCACTGCAATTGTCAACGAAAAAGATGGAAAAAGAACATAAATTTCTATCTGATTTTTCAAAAGGCGGAGTACAGCGTCGAAAGTATTCCGGACAGGACATTTTCACAGAGATTCCGCCGCTCTTCCACGGATTTTCGCTTTGCTTGTCAAAAAATTAACAGCTTTCCACCCGGATTTTGCGCATATTTCCGAAATGTGCGCAAAAGTAGTGACAAATGGGAACGGGTATGCTATACTAAAAGGGAAACGTGGCGGCGTGAGCCGCTGTGGAGGAGATACTGCTGCCCGGCGTGCGAATATCCTGCTGTCGTCGGCGCAGAAAAAAGATTCTGCGGCAGAAAGATGCCGCAATAAAGGATAGGAAGCGTGAACGTTATGGAAAACAATTTTGACGTGATTATTGCCGGCTGCGGTGCTGCCGGACTGTACGGTGCGATCAATCTGCCGTCGGACTGCCGTGTCCTGCTGCTGTGCAAGCAGGAACTGACCCTCTGCAACTCTGCGCTGGCGCAGGGCGGTATTGCCGGGGTGTACAAGTCGCCGGAGGATTCCATCGAACTGCACGAACACGACACCATGGTTGCCGGCGGTTTTACCAACAACCCGGAGACGGTGCATATTCTGACGACCCATGCCGCCCATGAGATTCAGGCAATCCTGGATTTCGGCGTGGACTTCGACCGGACACCGGACGGCGAACTGCACCGGACGCTGGAGGGCGGACACAGCCGTCACCGGATCTTCCATCATAAGGATGCTACCGGCGCAGAGATCCTGGACAAGCTGATTAAAAAGGTAAAGACGCTGCCCAATGTGACCATTCTGGAACACGCTATGATGATGGGAATGCAGAAAACGGAGACCGGTTTCTCGGTGAATGTGATGCAGGGCGGTTCCTGCACCGTTTACAGCAGCCACTTTATGATGCTGGCGACCGGCGGCATCGGACGGGTCTACCAGTTCACCACCAACTCCAAGATCGCAACCGGCGACGGCATTGCGTTTGCCTATGAGAACGGCGCAGAGATCCGGAACCTGCATCTGATCCAGTTCCATCCCACCGCTTTCAACGACCACCACACCAGAGAGTGTTTCCTGATTTCGGAGGCTGTCCGGGGTGAGGGCGCATATCTGCTGAACTGCAACAAGGAACGCTTTATGGACCGCTATGACGAGCGACTGGAGCTTGCGCCCCGTGACGTGGTTTCCCGTTCCATCATTCTGGAGAGCCGGGAGACCCATTCGGACAACTTCTATCTAGACATCTCCTATAAAGACCCGGAATTTGTCAAGAATCGTTTCCCCATGATCTACGAAAAGGTTATGGAACAGGGCTATGATATGACCAAGGAGCCGATTCCGATCTTCCCGTGCCAGCACTATCTGATGGGCGGCATCCAGGTAGACGACAACTCGGAGACCACGGTTCCCAATCTGTACGCTGCCGGCGAATGCTCCCACACGGGCGTACACGGCAACAACCGCCTCGCCAGCAACTCCCTGCTGGAGGCACTGGTGTTCTCCAGACAGGCAGCGCTGGATATTGCGAAGAAGCTGCCGGATGCCCCGAAGGAATACCAGGCGGCAGAATTTCCGGCAAAGCCGGGTGCTGTGAAGATTCCCAAGGGACTGCGCACCGAGATTCGTCAGATCATGCAGGACAACTTCTTTGTTATCCCGAACAAGGAAAAGCTGCCGGAGGGATTCCGGCGCATCACGGAAATTCGGGAGCAGCTGCTGAACGGCAACTATATCCTGGATGCAGACTATGTAGAGGCAAAGTCTCTGGCAACAGTTGCATATATTATTCTGAAAGAAGTACTTTAAGAAGTACCTTAGATGTGTTTTAAGCAAGACGAAAGGAAAAAATATCCATGTTACAGCAAACCTATATTGACCGACTGATTACTACGGCACTGGATGAGGACATCCACTATATTGATGTGACCACCGACAATCTGCTGGACGACAGCCACACCAGCGAGGCGTATTATCTGGCAAAGGACAGCGGCGTGCTGTGCGGCATCGACATCGCCAAGCGTGTGTTTGAACTGGTGGGCGGCAATTTCTCCATGGACATCCGTATCCATGACGGCGAGCAGGTCAAGAAGGGCGATATCATCGCAACCATGACCGGCAGCACCAAGACACTGCTCAAGGGCGAACGGACGGCGCTGAACATTTTGCAGCACATGAGCGGCATTGCCACGGCGACCCACCAGTGCGTGGAGCTGGTTGCCGGAACGAATGCGCAGATCACTGACACCCGAAAGACCCTGCCGGGACTGCGTCCGCTGCAAAAGTATGCCGTGACCGTGGGCGGCGGCAAGAACCACCGCTATAATCTGTCGGACGGCGCTATGCTGAAGGACAACCACATTGACGCATACGGCGGCATTACGCCGGCAGTGGCTGCCCTGCGGAAGAAGATCGGTCACATGGTGAAGATCGAGGTGGAAGTGCGGACACTGGAAGAACTGGAAGAGGCACTTTCTGCCGGCGCAGATATCATTATGCTGGACAATATGAGCTGTGAGGATATGACCAAGGCGGTACAGCGTGTGAACGGCAAGGTGATGCTGGAGGCATCCGGCAACGTGACGGCGGAGACCATCCGTGGCATTGCGGAGACCGGCGTGGACATCATCTCCCTGGGCGCACTGACCCATTCTGTGAAGTGCTTTGATATTTCCATGCGCATTTCGGAGAAGAAGTAAAAGACGGAATTATCCGATACGGCAAGCCGGCGGTGGCATCCCATCGTCGGCTTTTTGTATGCCTTGCAAGAAAAAATGTGAATCTTTCTGCAAACGTCTTGACAATTTCACGGAAACAGTGTAAAATAAAAGTGTTGTATCAAATTACAAACGATTCCCGGCGGTGATGCCGGGTTGACGCTGCGTTTTATCGTGTGCGTTTTGTTTTATTCATGAATCCCGTTTCGGTTGGGCGGCGTGCCTGCCGGACGAGTTCCGATAGAGTATGAAGGCTCTTAGAGCGTGCGCCCCATAAAAAGAAATGCACGTTTTTTGTGGGGTACACTTGAATAATGAGAATTGCCTTTTTCTAGGAAATGGGCTTGTAGTGGCACAAAACCGGGCAGGAGAACCGGCTGTGCGGCATACATGAAATGAATCTTCCGGCAGAGAACGCCGCAAAAACCGCAGAATCGGAGAATGCTGCGGCTTTTTCCGTGATGCCTGTGAAGAGAACAAGTGAATACGAGACGCACATACCCCTTTGGGCGAAAACGCTGCTGTGTTGTATACAGATAGACACTGAGGGATCGTTTTCTCAGGAGGGCGCTCCCTGCAAATCAGCATAAGGAGGTAGTGCAGAGAGATGCAAGAGATGAATTGGACGCTGATGATCGTGCTGTGTCTGGTCGCTCTGCTGATCGGTGCGGCGGTCGCCGGATTTCTGGCGTACCGCAAGGGCGTAGCCAACGGCGCCGAACAGCGGAAACAGCAGGCAGAAGCAGCCATCGGTTCCGCCGAAAAAGAAGCCGGACGCATTCTGGAAGATGCCAAAAAAGAGGCAGAGGCAAAGCGCAAGAATGCCATGGTGGAAGCAAAAGACGAGATCTATAAGCTCCGCTCTGAGGCGGAAAAAGAAATCAAGGACAGACGCTCTGAGATCGGACGGCAGGAACGCCGCATCCAGCAGAAGGAAGAGAATCTGGACAAAAAGACCGACAATCTGGATCGGAAAGAAGAGTCCCTCAAGCAGCGGCTGAAGAATGCAGACCGCAAGCTGGCAGAGGCAGAAGAAGTCAAGGAAAGCCAGCTGAAGGAACTGGAGCGTATCTCCGGTCTGACACAGGATCAGGCGAAAGAGTACATTCTCAACTCCCTGGACAGCGAACTGGTACACGAAAAGGCAGTCAAGATCTCCTACTATGAGCAGCAGATCAAGGACGAGTGCGAAGAAAAGGCACGGAGCTATATCTCCCTCGCCATCGCAAAGTGTGCCGCAGACCAGGTGTCCGAGACGGCGGTTTCTGTTGTGGCACTGCCCAACGACGAAATGAAGGGTCGCATCATCGGCAGAGAGGGCAGAAACATCCGGACACTGGAAACACTGACCGGTGTAGACATTATCATCGACGATACGCCGGAGGCAATTGCGCTTTCCTGTTTCGATCACGTTCGCCGGGAAGTGGCACGTATCGCACTGGAAAAGCTGATCGCAGACGGCAGAATCCACCCGACCAAGATCGAGGAAATGGTGGAAAAGGCGCGCCGGGAAGTGGAACACCGCATCCGCCAGGAGGGCGAACGTGCCGTTCTGGAGACCAATGTACACGGTCTGAACAACGAACTGGTAAAGCTGCTGGGACGGCTGTATTACCGCACCAGCTATCGGCAGAATGTGCTGATGCACTCCATCGAAGTGTCCAAGCTCTGCGGCGTTCTGGCATCGGAGCTGGGCGTAGACGCAAACCTGGCACGGCGTGCCGGCTTGCTCCACGATATCGGTAAGGCGCTGACCGCCGAGATCGAAGGCTCTCACGTACAGATCGGCGTAGATGTCTGCCGGAAGTACAACGAGAACAACGAAGTCATCCACGCCATCGAGGCGCATCACAACGATGTGGAGCCGAAAACGGCGATCGCCTGTATCGTACAGGCAGCGGATGCCATCTCCGCAGCCCGTCCGGCAGCGAGAAGTGAAAACTATGAAAACTACATCAAGCGTCTGCAAAAGCTGGAAAGCATCTGCGCATCCTATGAGGGCGTGGAGAAGTGCTATGCACTCCAGGCAGGCCGTGAGATCCGTGTAATGGTAGTGCCGGAAGTCATCAACGATGAAAAGATGGTGCTGGTGGCACGGCAGATCGCAAAGCAGATCGAGACGGAAATGGATTATCCGGGACAGATCAAGGTAAATCTGATCCGGGAAAGCCGTGTCGTGGACTATGCGAAGTAACAGAAAACAAAAATGACGAGCCGGGTGTTTCTGCGGAGACACCCGGCTTTTGCTTGAAAATTGATTTTGCTCTTGACAAATTTTCCAAAATATCGTATGATAAAAATATATTGTCTTATCAAATGCGGGACAATGCAGAAAGGGGAACGAGACATATGGAACACGATCATTCTCAGCATCCGGCGGCGATCCCGGCGCAGATGCCGCCGGAGTCACAGCTGGCGGACGTGGCAGAGTTGTTCAAGATCTTTGGCGATCTGACACGGGTACGGATCATTTTCGTCCTCTTTCAGCACGAGGAATGCGTCCGGGATATTGCGCAGAAGCTGGAGATGACCCAGTCAGCCATCTCCCACCAGCTGCGTGTTTTGAAACAGTCCCGGCTCGTGGTCAGCCGCCGTGAGGGAAAAACTATCTTCTACTCCCTGGCGGATGCGCACATTTCCTCCATCTTCGGACAAGCACTGGAACATATCCAGGAATAGCCGGAAAAATGTTTGGAAAACCTCTTGCTTTTTTGCATGGCATCTGCTATAATAAAGAGTAGCAGGGTGTGCCCCTGCGGAAACATACACGGAGGTGAATTTCCATGGCATATAAAATTACTGACGCCTGTCTCAGCTGCGGCACTTGTAAGGATGCCTGTCCTGTAGACGCTATCTCTGAGGGTGCTGACAAGTACGAGATCGCTGAAGATGCTTGCATCTCCTGCGGTTCCTGTGCTTCGGAATGTCCGGCAGACGCAATCGAGGCTGACTAAGCCTTGTTGGAACAAACAGACAAAAAAAGCTGTCCCACTCCGGCTTCACACTGGATATGGGGTGGCTTTTTCTTTTTGAGGCGAGCTTTGCACAGACAGAGCCGCCTCTGGATAGAAAGGAATCGGAATATGAAAACAACATTACAGCGTGCAGTCTGCCTGCTGCTGAGCAGTGCTTTGCTGCTCTCTCTGGGTGCCTGCGGCAAAAAGAAGGAAAAGGAAAACTCGGTACGTGACGTGGCAGAAGAAACCTCTGCGGAGACCACGCAGGAAATGCGGAAGGTGGAGAGTCACGAGGGCAAGATCGGAGAACAGGTCACAGACCAGGAAGTCGTGGCAACGCTGAAAAAGGCGTATGTTTCGGACTATACCTTTACGGAAAATGACCAGGAGATCGGGCTGACCTTCTTCGAATTCGAGATCCAGAACAACGGCGACGAGGAACTGGTCGCAGATATGCTCTCCCGGACGTTCGGCTTGTCGGCAGACGGCGAGGCATATGCCGGCATCAGCATCCGTGGCCCACGGTTTATCTACCGGCAGTTCGGCGAAGAGGGCGGTACATTCGACGACCCGATCCAGCCCGGCGAAACCCGTGACGGTTGGATCTGCATGGAAGTGCCGGCGGATTTCCAGACCCTGCGCATCACTTATTTCCCCAGAGCCGGTTTCCTGGACTGGGATGAGGCGTATCTGTATGACATCGACCGCTCTGACATGGAGGCTGCACCGCAGCCGGTAGAGGCATTTCAGTAATCCGGAATCATTGGAAATGGCAGGCGGTACCTTGTGGCTGACCTGCCTTTTTTCATAAGCAGAGAAAAAATGTTCTGTTTTTCAGAATTTACACTTGACTTTTGCAAAACATCCTGGTAGAATCCCGGTTGACAGAGAAAATCTGCCGGAAAGGAGCTACAGAAAGATGGATATGCAAAAGATGTGGAACGCTTATGCGCAGGAATGCCGTGTGCTGCGGGAGCGCATTGCGGCGCTGCGGCAGGCGCTGGAGGATGAAAAGCTGATGCCGATGGAACGGCACGAGCTGGATCGGAGAAAACGTCTGCTCAGCGAAGAGGCACGGGATCTGGAATGGAGTATGCGGAGCATTGCCGTCTATGCGGCGCAGGAAAAGGCAGGGGATGCCGTATGCGCATGACCGCCAGAACCGCATGGGAAGAGATGTTGTTTCCGGAGGATCTCCGGGTGGAACGCTGGGAAAAACAGCGTGTCGCTTGTCTGATCGCAAAAAATATTATGGAAAACGAGATCTCGGCGAGACAAAAACAGATCCTCGTGTTATACTATAAAGAGAAGAAAACCATGCCGGAGATCGCACGGCAGCTGGGTGTCTGTATCTCTACCGTTTCCCGGACGCACCGCCGTGCCTGTGAAACGGTGCGCAGCCGGCTGCGGTCGTATGGACTTTTGGGATGAGGTTTTCTTCGAAAATTGGAGAATCACACGATCATGAATACACCAGTCTATGACTTTTTGATAAATTACGCACAACAAGATCCGGTTCGGCTGCATATGCCGGGGCATAAGGGCAGATTCGGCGCACCGGCGCTGCAAAAGGCGACGGCGCTGGACATCACGGAGATCACCGGCGCAGACAGCCTGTTTGAGGCATCGGGCATTCTGGCGGAGAGTGAAAAAAATGCGTCGTCGCTCTATGGGACGGCGTATACGTTCTACTCCTGCGGCGGCTCGACCCTCTGCATCCAGACCATGCTGCTGCTGATGAAACAGCAGGGGCGCAGGGTGCTGGCGGCGAGAAATGTACACCGGGCGTTTCTGAACGCCTGTGTGCTGCTGGATATTCCCGTGCAGTGGATCTATCCCAGGAAGAGCGACGGCATTTTGTCGGGAACATACGATCTGGCAGATTTTGAGGCGGCTTTGCAGGCACAGACCAGACCGGCGTGCGTCTATGTGACATCGCCGGATTATCTGGGACGGATGGCGGACATTGCCGGACTGGCGGAGCTGTGTCACCGGTATCACGCCAAGCTTTTGGTGGACAATGCCCACGGCGCTCATCTGGCGTTTTTGCCGTGGCAGTGTCACCCCATTCAGCTGGGTGCGGATTATTGCTGTGACTCGGCGCATAAGATGCTGTCGGGTCTGACGGGGACAGCGTATCTCCATGTGCGCAGCGACATTGACACCGAGCCGGAACGTGTCCGGGATGCGATGGCGATGTTCGGCTCGACCAGTCCGTCCTATCTCATGCTGGCATCGCTGGACTGGTGCAACCGGGAACTGGCGTCGCCCCTGTTCCGGAAACAGCTGGAAGAAGTCCTGAACCGCATCCAGCAGCTGAAATGCCGGTTTTCTCCCCGGTACTGCTTTACAGACGGAGACCCCATGCACCTGACCATAGATGCTTGTGCAAGCGATTTGGACGGGCAGGAGCTGGCGGCGCATCTGGAGCAGCACCAGGTCTTTGTGGAGTATGCTGACCGGTATCATGTGGTGCTGCTCTTTTCGGCAGCAAGTACGGACTTCGATTTTGAGACGCTGGAGAAACTGCTGGAGAATTTTGTGCCGACCAGAGTCGCCGCAGAGGAAAAGTTTTCGCTGCCCCGTCCGGAGACGGTGTGCGGCAGCCGGGAGGCGGCGCTCGCGCCCCAGGAGATCGTCCCCGTGGAGGAGAGCGTCGGGCGCATCTGTGCGGCGGTGAAGGTACCCTGTCCGCCGGCTGTCCCCATCGTCCTCAGCGGAGAACGCATCGACCGGGACTGCATTGCAGTGTGCCGTGGATACGGCATTGCGGAGATCAGCGTGGTGCAGTAGGAGGCGCATATGGAACGATTTTATGGAAATGCACAGGTGCAGGAGACGCTGCACCAGATGCTGAAAAGAGACCGTGCGGCACACGGCTTTCTCTTTTACGGAGAAGCCGGGCTGGGAAAAAAGACGCTGGCAAAACGGTTCCTGGCAGAATTGCTCTGTACCGGGGCGGAAAAGCCCTGCGGTGTCTGCAAATCCTGCCGGATGCTGGCGGACGGCGTGCATCCGGATGTGCGCTTTGTGGAACACAGCGGAAAGCGTGGCGGATTCTCGGTGGATACGGTGCGTGAGGTCTGCATGGATCTGGCATCGCCGCCCAACGAGGGAGACGCCAAGTGCTATGTATTCGGGGACTGTGACCACATGGACACCCGGACGCAGAACCTGCTGCTGAAGGCGGTGGAAGAGCCGCCGGCTTACGGCTACTTCATTTTTACGGCAACGTCGCCCACGGCGCTTTTGCCGACGGTGCGCTCTCGTATCGTGTCGCTGGCGGTGTCGCCGGTCACGGAGCAGGAGTGCCGGACGGCGCTGGAGGAACACGGCGTTTCGCCGGAGGATGCGGCAGAGGCAGTAGGGGTGTTCCACGGGAACATCGGGCAGTGCTTAAATTTTTTGGAAAATATGCCAATTCGTGAAGTCGCCGGATTGACAAAATCCGCAATCAATAGTATAATAAATAAGAATGAATACGCATTTTTACAGGCAGTTTCTCAGTTGGGCAAGGAACGGGAACGGACGGCGCTGTTTCTCAGCCTGTTTGACCGCACCATCCGGGATGCGATGGTGTGGAAGTATGATCCCCGGGCAGAGGGCATCGGCTGTGATGCGCCGGGCGCAAGAAAGCTGGCAGAACGGCTCTCCAGCAGCGCCGGACAAGCCATGCACCAGGCAGTGGACAGAACATATGCTGCCATGGAGGCGAACGTGAATCTGCCTCTGGCGCTGGCGGCGTTTTGCGCAGACTGTATGGACGGCTGAGCGCTTGATACGGTATTGCCTTAAAATAGAAAGGAATCGTGTATGATTGAAATTATCGGCGTTCGGTTCAAGAACGGCGGCAAGGTGTATTATTTTTCTCCGGGGAGCTGGAAGGTGAAAAGCGGAGACCTGGTCATCACAGAAACTGCCCGTGGTACGGAATGCGGTGAAGTGGCGATCGCCAACAAGCAGATCCCCAAAGAGCAGGTGACGGCGCCGCTGAAGCAGATCCTCCGGGTGGCAACCCGGGAGGACCGGCGCACGCTGGAACAAAACCGGAAAAAGGAAGAGCGGGCATTCCAGGTATGCCAGCAGAAGATCGCCTATCGGAATCTGAAAATGAATCTGGTGGACGTGGAATGTACGTTTGACAACAGCAAGCTGCTGTTCTATTTCACCGCAGACAACCGGGTGGACTTCCGGGAACTGGTAAAAGATCTGGCGGCAGTGTTCCGCACCCGCATCGAGCTGCGGCAGATCGGCGTCCGGGACAAGGCGAAGATCCTGGGCGGCATCGGCATCTGCGGCAGAGAGTTCTGCTGCAAGGGACATTTGCAGGACTTCCAGCCGGTCTCCATCCGCATGGCAAAGGAACAGGGTCTGTCCCTTAACCCCACCAAGATCTCCGGCTGCTGCGGCAGACTGATGTGCTGTCTCAAGTATGAGCAGAACGTCTATGAGGAACTGCTCCGCATTACGCCGAAGGTGGGCGCTGTCGTCACCATGCAGGACGGCACCAAGGCGAAGGTCTGCGAGACCAATCCGCTGACAGGCGACTTAAAGGTCATTCCGGAAAAATCGGATGTACCGGTCAAGGTGAAACGGGATGATGTGACGCTGCTGCGTGACGGAAAGATCAAGGTCAATCCGGCGGAACGCAAGGCACTGAAATCTCTGGAAGATAAATAGCATTTATAGGAGGTAATTCTTATGGCATCCAAAAGCAACCATCGTCGTGTCCGGTATGACCGCATTCTTGCGGTACTGCTGGTTCTCATTCTGCTGATCGTTCTGCTGGTGAAGTGCTGCTCCAGCTGTTCCAGCAACAAGAACAAGAAGAACAACGGCACGGTGACCACCACACCCACCCAGGAGACCACTACGGCTCCGACCGAAAGCGACTACAGCAAGACCGTTTATCTCAGCCCGTCCAACCAGGAGGACAACGCCTTTTATGTGGGCGATACCAACGAGGCTGCTGTCTGCCGCATTCTGGCGCAGAAAACCGCAGCGATTTTGGAACAGTCCGGCGTGACCGTCATCGTGGCTGGAGACAACGACAGCATCCAGACCAAGACGGCAATGGGCGACAAGAACCTGGCGGCATATGTGGCGATCCACACCAATGCCGGCACGGGCGTGGGAACAGACTGCTACTACAACGCATCTTCGGAGGCAAGCAAGAATCTGGCACAGGCAGTATATGATCCGGTGGCAGCGCTTACGCCTACCGCAGACCAGGGTCTGATCGACGGCTCGCAGAGCGGTTCGGACAACTATCAGTATGAGATCGGCGCAAACAAAAGCCCCAGCTGCCTCATTGAAGTGGAGTATCACGACGGCCCGAACGTGGCACAGTGGATTCTGGACAACGAGGACAACATTGCGGCGGCACTGGCACAGGGCATCTGCAATTATTTGCAGGTGACACCGTCCAACAGCGCATCCGCAGCAGCCACCACAGCACTGGGCGGTGACAACAGTGCTGCATCCACCGATACGACAGCAGCAGAAACCACGGCATCCGGTGCAGCCGGCGCCGCTGATGCAGGCACACAGAATGCAATCCAGAATCAATTATCAGTTGGAAACTGACCGGATTCTGGCGCAGCTGCCGGAGGATCATGTGCCGGCGCTGTTTCTGCACAGCTGCTGTGCGCCGTGCAGCAGCTATGTGCTGGAATATCTGAGTCAATATTTCAACATCACCCTGTTTTTCTACAACCCGAACATTTCGCCGGAGTCGGAGTATCTCCACCGGAAGGCGGAGCTGAAACGTCTGGTGCAGGAGCTGCCCCTGGGACATCCGGTGCGCATCGTGGACGGGGACTATGTGCCGGAACGGTTTTATGCTCTGGCAAAAGGTCTGGAAGACCTGCCGGAGCGTGGGCTGCGGTGTCAGAAGTGCATCGGACATCGTCTGGAAGAGACGTTCCGCATTGCCTTGCAGCAGCCGGAGCGTCCGGACTATGTCTGCACGACGCTGACCATCAGTCCCCACAAGGACGCCGTTTTCATCAATACAAAGGGAACGGAATTGGCGCAGCAGTACGGCATTGCATGGCTGCCCACGGATTTTAAGAAAAAAGGTGGCTATCAGCGCTCGATCGTACTGTCCAGAGAATATGACCTCTATCGGCAGAACTTCTGCGGCTGTGTGTACAGCCGTCTGGAGGCGGAACGGCGGGAAAAGGAGATGGCTTCTTCATGAGCGGCTGGGATGCAGCGCAGTATCTGAAATTCGGCGCACAGCGGACACAGCCGTCCAGAGATCTGGCGGCACGGATTCCGCTGGAACAGCCAAGGAAGATCATCGACATTGGCTGCGGTCCGGGAAACAGCACCTGTCTCTTATACACATCTGACGCTGCCGACGACTAGACGA
>ERZ1026947.613-NODE-613-length-19992-cov-6.458845_pt1 | contig 19992 bp, 10 predicted proteins | sample MGYA00519568_ERZ1026947 | MGnify/ENA primary metagenome ERZ1026947 (study PRJEB26926, sample SAMN06164744) | human gut metagenome | biome: ENVO:00009003; feature: ENVO:2100002; material: ENVO:00002003 | host: Homo sapiens | place: USA | collected 2012 ...
GGAAAACCTTCGATATCATCTTGTCTAAAGTGGATAATCCGAAAGGCAAATGGAACAAACTTCACCTGGGAACCCGCAATTTGAAGAACTTTGCCCTGCCGATGATTCTTTGCAATCTTGCTATGGAAATAGAGCATATTTTAGGGAAAGATTACCTAGAACAGGCTATGGATACCTGCATCCATGAAGTGATGGATGTCTTTTGTCGCCCCGAACTTGGTGGAATCATTGTTGAGAATGTAGATGTGAATGGTAATCTAATGGATTGCTTTGAAGGACGGCAGATTACCCCTGGTCACGCGATTGAAGCCATGTGGTTTATCATGGATTTGGAGAAACGCTTAAACCGTCCGGAGTTAATCGAAAAGGCTAAGAACATCACTCTTACGATGCTTGAATATGGTTGGGATAAAGAATATGGAGGTATCTATTATTTCATGGATCGTGATGGCTATCCACCACAACAGTTGGAATGGGACCAGAAACTTTGGTGGGTGCATATCGAGACGCTTATTTCTTTATTAAAAGGATATCAATTTGCAGGAGACAAACAGTGTCTGGAATGGTTCGAAAAGGTGCACAACTATACTTGGGAACACTTCAAGGATCAGGAACACCCTGAATGGTTTGGTTATCTGAACCGCCGCGGTGAAGTGTTACTTTCATTAAAAGGAGGAAAATGGAAAGGCTGTTTCCACGTACCTAGAGGCTTGTATCAGTGCTGGAAAACATTAGAAACAATTAGTCAAAAATAAAGAATAATGAATAAATTAAGAATTATATCAATCCTATTTTTTTGTCTGTTCTTATTCTCTTGTGGAGTGAAGAAGGAGAAGATTGTGTGTTATGGCGATGCACATAGCAATCTGGCTCAGTTGTTGACAGATGAGGGATATCAATTACATTTCTGTACTTCTGTAACAGAGGCTCTTCGGATAGCTTCTGAGCAAGCTCCGGTTTTATTGCTTTGTCCTTCTTATCCAGAACAGGGTACAGTGGTGACAAGCGAGGATTTAGCCTTGATTCAATCGAAGTCTTTGCGTGTTTTCATGGACTTTCCTCAGCAGATCGGTGAACATTTGTGTGTAAAGACGGATACCATGGAACTGGAGCGGATAGTGGTTTGTGATTCACTAACTCCTCAACTTCCTTCTATGGCTTTGATGGCTTTTCACCGATGCGTGTTGAAGGAATTGGATTTAACACCTGATAGTACGTATTTGGTAGCTGCTAGGGTAGCAGGTTTTGATAAAGCGGTATATGGCTTGGCCAATACACCGGTCCATCCATTGTTGTATCAGCAGAATAATCAGTTGATGGTAGCTGCTACTAGTATCAGTAATTTTGCAGTTTGTCGTTATCTTCCTGAGCAGCGTGTGCAGTCTATGTTTGAATATATTATGAACTGGTTGCTGCATAAAGAAGGTGTAACATTTTCTTCTTGGTTGACATATGTGTCACCATCCTATACTGCTACCGAGCCGTTACCAGAGGAGGCTGGAAAACAAAGTATTGCTAAGGGAGTGGAATGGTATTATAATGGTCACTTCTTGGTGCATCCTTCTTGGAAAAAAGATTGGGCAGATAAGTATATGGGTGATGGTTTGATGCCGGTTGGTCCTGAATTGCCAGCTGACATGCCTGATGGTGATGGTTCGTTGGGTGTATTGGAAGGGCATATGTCAGGTATTAAATATGACGGTACGCAGATGTATCGTTACTGGATGCGTGATGATGTTCAAGGAGAAACTTCGTTCGCTTTTGCTGCTGCCGGTATATTACTGGATAATTCACAATATACAAAGGTAGCTGCCAATTTACTCGACTATTCATTCACTGAATATAGAGATTCAGTACGCAATGATCCAAAATCCCCATCATATGGTCTGTTAGGATGGGCTTATACACATAAAGGCACTTATTATGGCGATGATAATGCCCGTTCATTATTAGGTTCTATCGCTTCATCAGCATTGATGAATAACCCTAAATGGGATAAGCAAATTGTTGAGGGCATTGTAGGTAATTTCCGTACTACGGGATTAAATGGATTTAGAGGACAAAATATTCTTGAGTCTGATTTACAGAAACGCGGATGGAAATCATACTATAATGCTAACCTGGTAAATCTGCATGCTCACTTTGAGGCTTGGAACTGGGCTTGCTATCTTTGGCTTTATAATCAAACACATTATCAGCCACTGCTTGAACGTGTGAAACGTGGAATAACTATGATGATGGAAGGATATCCGGAACAGTGGTCGTGGACTAATGGAATTCAACAAGAACGTGCCCGTATGATTCTGCCGCTAGCATGGCTCTATCGGGTGGAACCAACAGAGGAACACTTGGATTGGCTGCATTTTATGACAAATGAACTTCTTAGAAATCAAGTGCCTTTTGGAGGTATTCGCGAAGAACTGGGTGATGAGTCGAAAAGTCTTTTTGGTCGTACTCCTTCCAATGCGGAATACGGCAACAACGAAGCACCACTAATTTTTGACAATGGCGATCCGGTTGCTGATATGCTTTATACAACAAACTTTGCCTTTGTGGGTCTGTGTGAAGCTGCTAAGGCAACTCAGGATACTACTTACATAAAGGCTGTAAATCAAATGCGCGATTTTTTGATTCGTATTCAAGTACGTAGTGATAAATTCAAGAACGTAGATGGTGCATGGTTCAGGGCTTTCAATTATGAAGATTGGAATTATTGGGCTTCGAATGCTGATGCCGGATGGGGGGTATGGAGCACTCTTACCGGATGGATTCAGAGTTGGATTGTGGGTACACAGTTTGTTCTTGAAGAAGATTCATCCTTATGGGATATTGCTAACCAAAAAGATGTTTCTACTGTTGCCAGTGAGGTAATTGAGGAAATGATAACACGCCAACTTTAAATAAGATATATACATATTATTAATAAACTTCTAACTTATGAAACACAAAGCTATGCAAAAAGGTCGTTTTTGTTCTATGAGAATATTATTCTTCTCATTAACAATACTTTTTGTATGCGCATCGAATAGTTATGCGCAAAGTACAGTCAATGGAGTCGTCGTAGATGCGACAGGGTTGCCGTTACCCGGAGTCAGTGTGACCGTAAAGGGGAGCGCAACGGGCACAACTACTGATCTTAATGGTCATTTTACCTTGAATGCACCCAGATCTGCTACATTAGTGCTATCATATATAGGTATGATAACACAAGAGGTAAAAGTAAACAGCCGTTCTATGATTAATGTTACCCTTCAAGAAGACATTAATAGTCTCGACGAGGTGGTAGTAGTCGGTTATGGTACCCAGAAAAAGATCCATCTCACAGGATCAATATCTTCGGTATCTTCTAAAGAATTATTGAAGTCAACAACAAGCAACGTTTCGCAAGCCTTGGTCGGCAAGTTGCCGGGATTGATATCTCAACAAGCCACCGGAGCCCCGGGAGCTGATGATGTTTCATTGTTGGTTCGTGGACATTCCACATATAATGGAGGTGACGGCCCCCTTATTCTGGTAGATGGTGTAGAACGCAGCATGGCGTATATCAATCCCAATGAAGTGGAATCAGTTACTATATTAAAAGATGCTGCCTCGTGTGCTGTGTATGGAATGAAAGCTGCTGCAGGTGTAATATTGGTCACTACCAAACGAGGAACAGAGGGCAAAACTACCATTAATTATAAAGGGTCGCTCACTTTGTCACATGCTACTACACTGCCCAAGTTTATGAATGGTACACACTATATGCAGTGGTATAACTATGCTCGCCGCATGGATGGTGAGAAAGTCTACTTTACCGATGAAGAAATTGCCATGACTACCAATGGAGATCCTACCGATGGCTTTGAAAATACCGATTGGCAGGAACCTATTTATCGTACTACTTTAATGCATCAGCACAATCTTTCTATCAGTGGTGGTAACGAGAAAACCCGTTACTTCCTCAGTGGTGGATTTATGAAACAGAATGGCTTCATTAAAGGTTTTGAGCTGGAACGTGGCAACTTCCGTTCGAATATCGATACGCAAGTAACCAAAGATATTAGCGTGTCACTTAACGTGGCCGGTAAAATTAACGACTATTATCAGCCAGGTGGCGACAGTTATGAGAATCAAACGACGAATAATGTGGTGGGGGTATTGCTTTATGCTGCTCCGTTTGTTCCACTCGAATATGAAGGGATGCCGGCATCTGGTTATCGTGGCGCTTCCAATCCTGATTATGCAGCCGGACATTCGGGCTATAGTAAAACGCGCACCATGCGTCTGGAGACATCGGCCAAGATAGAATACTCTTTCCCCTTCCTCAAAGGTTTGAAAGCTGGTATGTTTGTGGGTTGGGACTGGCAAGATCGCGATTCACGCAGCTTCAAATACTCTTACGAATTGATGCTTTATAAACCCGAGTCCAAGAAATATGTACGTCAGTATGCTTCTAATCTGCAGCCAACAGGGGGGATGTCAGTCGGTGACGAGAAAGAACAGCAAGTGGTATTACGCCCTTCTATCTCATACAACCAAAAGTTTGGTTTACATGATGTTGGTGCACTATTCCTTTATGAACAAACTGAGCGTAAAGGAAATACGCTAACAGGCTATCGCTCCGATTTCGCACTACTCGATATTGACGAGTTACCTTTTGGCTCTACTATTCATCCCACCGATGGTAACTTCTCCAGCAGCATCCGCCAGGGCTATGCCGGTTATGTTGGTCGTTTCAACTATGCTTATAATAACCGTTATTTGGCTGAATTTACTTTCCGGTACGATGGCTCTTATCACTTTAAAGAGGGTAATCGCTGGGGATTCTTCCCATCGGCTTCATTGGGCTGGGTTGCTTCTGAAGAAGATTTTTTCAAAGAACTCTTTCCTCAAGTGGAACGCTTCAAATTAAGAGCCTCTTTCGGTATCTTAGGTAGCGACAATGTTGATCCTTTCCTCTATCGCAAACAGTACGCATGGTCCAAAAACAATACGGTTTTCGGTACCACTCCACAAGCGGTGAATACCTTGTATAATAAAGTATCTTACCCGATGGAGAATCTTACTTGGGAGAAATGTCGTTCTATCAACGTTGGTTTCGAACTTTCGGCATGGAATGGTCTTTTGGGCATTGAGTTCGATGTTTTCTACAAATATACTTACGACATCCTTCGTCCCATTGGTGGAGTGTATCCTCCTTCGCTGGGAGGCCATTATCCGAGTATTGAAAACAGTGGTACATTTGATAACCGTGGATTCGAGATTACAATAAAACACCGTAATCACATTGGCAAATTCAATTACAGCCTGAATGGTAACCTTTCGTTTGCCCACAATAAAATACTGCGTATGACGCAGGCTGACAATACTAAACCTTGGCAGAACCGTCTGGGGACATCGGTAGGGGCCATTTGGGGGTTGAAATCGCTAGGTCTGTATCAGACACAAACCGAGATTGACGCAGCTCCGTTACCCATTAGCGAAACTCCCCGATTGGGTGACATTCGTTATCTTGATTATAATGGCGATGGACTCATTAGCTGGGATGATGAGGTGAAGATTGCACGCCCCACCACGCCTGAGATGATGTTCTCGTTGATGGCCGACGCCAACTGGAAAGGGTTCGACCTTTCTGTTCAGTTGCAAGGTGCTGCCTTGTGCGACAAGTTGCTTTGTGGCGAATGGAATAACGGTGCACGTGACCAGACTCCACTTACGCGCCCTTTCTATGCCGGATGGGATAACGCGCCTTACTACTTGGTAGAGAACAGCTGGCGTCCCGACAATACCAATGCTGAATATCCGCGTCTCAGTACAGTGGCTTATGCTAATAATGCCCAAGTATCTGACTTCTGGAAGCGTAATGGTGCTTATGTACGCCTCAAGAATGTGACTTTGGGATATACCTTGCCACAGTCATGGGTAAAGAAAGCCGGTATCAGCAATCTTCGTCTGTTTGCCAGCGGCCACAACCTTTTTACTTTCACCGAGTTTAAGTACCTCGACCCAGAGTCGGCCAATGTCATTCAAGGTTACTATCCGCAGCAACGCACCTTTACGTTTGGTGTAGACGTAACGTTCTAAACTCTATGTGTACAACATCTAATAAAATAAATTAGCATGAAAACAAAAAATCTATTACTAGGATTGGCTCTGTCGACTCTCACATTGCAATCGTGTAATGTGCTTGATATCGATCCTACTGACACTTATAGCGAATCTACAGCCTATGCTTCTATCAAGAACCTGGATCTTTATGTCAAAAGTTTCTATGGCGTGTTTTATAGCAATGCCGATATCAATGTGGGAGCTAATCTAGCCATGGACGATGGTGTGAGTGACCTCATTAAATATTCTTGGTTCAATGTAGCTGAGGGCAGCGTGAACAAACTTTTTTATTACGACAATATGATGAGTCCTGATGGTAATTATCGTTCTAATTGGGATGACATGTACGAGCAGATTCGTCGGTTTAATGAGTATTTTTACGATGTTCATAGTGGCTTTGCTGATAAATTAGATTCCGATCAGTTAGCCATTCGAACAGCCGAAGTTCGTTTTATGCGTGCTTTTGCTTATCAAGAGCTGGTATTGCGTCATGGCGGTGTAATCCTGCGTATCAACGAAGACCGGGTGGATGATCATAACCAGCGCGCACAAGCTCGTTCGTCAGAAGACGATTGCTGGACTTTTATCCTTGACGAATATGAAAAAGCAGCCCAAGTGCTACCGGAAGAATGGACAGGATCGGAGGCAGGCCGCCTTACAAGGGGGGCTGCGTATGGTATGAAAGCCCGTGCCGCTCTCTATGCCAAGCGTTGGCAGGATGCTGTTAATGCAGCATTAGAGGTAGAAAAGCTGGAGAAAAAGGGTGTATATCAACTTCTTTCAGGGACTTCTAAGGACAGTTATATGCAAATTTTCAATACTGTGAATAATAAAGAGCTAATTTTGCCTGTCTATTTTCAACAAAAGACTAAGCAACACATGTTTAATCATTTCTTCTGCCCACCCTATGACACAGAAAAAGCAGGCTTGCAACCTGGTACGTTGGGTGCAGCCGCTACGCCTACCGATGAGTATGCTTCTGCATTTGATATCAAGGTGGGGCAGGAATGGAAATCGTTTGATTGGACTCATTTGAATGAATATTCCGAAGGACCATGGGGAAACCGCGACCCACGTTTCTATGCTTCTATTCTCTACAATGGTGCCAATTGGATAGGACGTCAACTTGAACTTTACGTAGGTGGTAAAGACGGATACATGGATTTCTCTACATCGGCAAGTCAGGACTATGTGCGCACTAGTACCACCGGTTATATCTTCCGTAAATTTATGGATGAAAGCGACAATATCAACTACGTAGATATTGAAAGTACATCCTACTGGATTGAGATGCGTTATGCCGAGATTGTTCTTATCCTTTCCGAAGCCTATGCCCGTTTGGATAAGTTTAAGGAAGCTTACGACTATCTCAACAAGATTCGTACTCGTGTGGGATTGCCTATTTTAGCTCAGCAGTCTACCTGGGACAATTATCTTAAAGATCTCTCGAAGGAACGTGTATGTGAACTGGGACTCGAAGGACATCGTTGGTATGATCTTGTTCGTTGGGATATTGCTCAAAAGGTACTCAATGGGCAACGACTGCATGGTATCAAGATTGAAAAAACCGGTTCAAGCTTTCTTTATACCCGTGTAGAATGTGACACGCAGGATCGTAAGTTCCCTAAGAAATATAATATTTTCCCGATACCTTCCAGTGAGCTTCGAAATAACACAATGTGTGAGCAAACTCCTGATTGGAAATAATTATGGTTACCATCTAAATAAGTAGATAATATGAAACTAAAACATATCATAAACGGTTTTTGGGTTTTCTCGCTTTGCCTAGCGGGATGTGTTGACCCTGACGATTTGGTAAGAACCGAAAGTGAAATCACCGATCAACTCATCATTACCGGACGATTTGCAGGTAATGAGAACATTGAATATGAAACCGTTATCGACCGTGTCAACGGTACTGCTGTAGTGCAGACTCCTTACTACATCTCAGATACAGAACCTATTCAAGGCGATATTACTCGTATGAGACTTAAAGCTACACTTCCTGTAGGTGCCCGTTTTGATCCCCCTTTGTCGGGTATTCACAATTTAAAAGAAGGATTTTCTTCTACCTTAATTGAAGCCGATGGTTCCAAGAAAAACTACACTTTTAAAGCTATTTATAAAAAGTCGGAACGTGCCAATATCATTAAGGTCGAACTAGCCAATGTACGTGCTCAGATTGTAGTGGCTGATCCTGTTGAAGAGGATAAAAAAGGACAAATTATTATCTATAAGACCTCGTCAAGTATCGACGGAGAATTGCAAAATGCACTTATTACCATTGCTCCATGGGCGACCATTGAATCGGATGCTTACGATCCTATGACAAAAATCCTCGATTTAAGTGTGATGCCTACCGTTACTATCACAGCACAGGATGGTGTGAAGAAAACGGTATACGAAACAGTGTACAAAACTCCTGAGTTTGTGGAATATGGTGTAGGTTATGTGGCCGGGCTCTTTGGTTTCCAAACTTTGAAAGAAAATTCGCATGGTTTTGAAGTGGGTGCCAATCGTACTATGGCTGTAGTAGATGATTATCTCATCCTTAGTAATAGCAATAATTTCGTCAATATGCCGGTGTTTAACCGATATAACGGCAAGTTGCTTGATCAGGTGAAGGTAAATGTGGACGGTATACCATCTAATCGCATCATACGTGCTATTACCTCCGATGATAATGGACACATGGTAGCCATGGCTTACGTGAGTACTCGTGCAGGAAGCTATGCCACTCCTTATACGGATGTTAATGTATGGGTATGGAAAAATGGTATAGAAAACACTCCCACATTGATACTTGATAAACCTTTCAGTGATCCAGTTTTCGATCAAGCACCTATGGGAGTTAACTGGAACTATAATATTGATATGGGTAGTTCTATTCACATCACAGGCGACATTACTAGTGGAAAAGCTGTACTAACCACTACGTCTCCTTTCTCATATCGCATGGTATTTATCAGCTTTGTCGATGGCATAATGAGCGACAAGGCGCATGTGGAATTTGCTAATGTGAGTGGTGCACGTGTAGAAGACTATACGAAGATCCTTACAACTAATACGGAGAAACCTTTCAGCTACATATCTACACCAGCCAATGAAACTAATATGGTGATTTGTGCTCCTGTTGGTGATAGTGCAGACAGAGCTTTTGCTTTTACAGTTCCCGATTCACATTATTGGGGTTGGCAAGGATTCACTAAAGGTATTGATTATGTTGATTTTAATGGCGCGAGATTGTTGGCTGTTCAGAATGGTTCAGGCTCCTTCAATGGAGCACAACGCCTTTATGTGGCTGACATCACCAAGAATCCCAATGCTAAATCTATGAGTGATGGCTTCATCTTTGATTCACAGCAAGGCAATGCAATAGGAAATGCAGATGTGCCGGGTGGCGTACCGGGTTCAGGTTACACAGCTACGGGATATACCTCTCCTTGGGCGTTCGATGGAGTGAGCAGTGTGCTTGGTGAGAATATTCCTTGTACAGGTGATGTGATTTTTGCTAAAAGTCAGGACGGATTAGCCGTACAGGTATATATGCTTACTACCGATCATGGCTTGATAGCTTTCGAACTCACAAAGTTCAAAGGCCTGTAAACGATACCTAATGTTATTTTTAATATCATTTAAACGATATTCAAACGACTATTTAAACATCATAAAACAATGAATAAGAAATGTATGAAAAAGATTGTTCTTACTTTTGTATCACTACTGATGGGAGGTTTATGCTCAGTATTGGTAGCTTGTTCCGATGAGGAACACACTGTTCCTGTTTTTCCAGAAGACGGCAGTGGAGAAATTGAAATTAAGCCCGACCAGAAATACGATTGGGAAACCAACCGTCAGTCAATCTTGGCTAATACCGATATGGTACTTTTATACTCGGGTGGTGACCAACGCCTCATTTGGACGCAGGAACGCGCTCAACCCTATATTACTTATGTAGACGAGCAAAACACTCCACACTGGTTCTTTGATAGCTTCCTCATGCTTGAAATCCTCAATACTTCCGACAATTGGCAAACGGTGAGAGAGTATACCAAGGGGATGCGCTATGAATCAGCCACCAAGGCTGAGTGGATGAAACTCATCGATTGTTATTTTAATTCAGAAACTGGTATTGCAGCTATCGAAGCCGGTGTAAAGAAAGCAATGACTACCATGGGGGCGCCTGCGTACAAACGCCAAGTAATAATTGGCATTCCTGAGCCTATTGACGTACAGAATGAATTGGTGTCAGGTTCGTCGAGTGTATATTGGGGTGAGATTGATAATATGTCGCTCGACTTCTCCAAACCTGCCGACCGTGTGAAGGCTTGTAAGTGGTTCATCGATCAAGTGCGTGCCCGTTTCAGCGAGAAGGAGTATCAATATGTCGACTTAGCCGGATTCTATTGGATTGCCGAGGATGCTTCACATACCGGAAATATCATTACCCCCATTGCCAACTATCTGAACGAACTGAAATATAGTTTCAACTGGATTCCGTTCTTCAATTCCGATGGTCACGAGTCTTGGAAAGAACTGGGATTTCACTATGCTTACTACCAGCCCAACTACTATTTTGATGATAAAATACCTCTTACACGTCTTGATGAAGCCTGCAAAGAAGCTTTGCGTTGTAATATGCAGATGGAGATAGAGTTTGAGGACGATGTGTTGGCAGCTCACGGCAAAGCTTACCGTTTGGAAAACTATATGGCAAAATTCAAGGAGTATGGTGTATGGGAAAAATGCCGCTTGGCTTACTATCAGAGTAATAACGCATTGCTTACCTTGAAGTACTCTAGTGAACCGGCTGACGTGGCTCTTTATCATAAGTTCTGCAAGTTTGTTATAGAACGTCCTATCCGTGATTCACATTAACAAGTATATTTCACATTTGCAATCGAGGGTGTCCGAAGAAGGACACCCTTAAAATTCTTATAAAAAAACATTTTCCTCGCATTTGAATAGACGATATGCTTATGAACAATAAATACTTTTATCTTATACTACTTTTTTTTATGGTGAGTTGCCAAAGAAATCAAGATCCGGCTACAAATACACTTAGTGAAATGTGCGAACGTTTGTTTCCTCAACATGCTCACTCTTTCCAATTTCAACTTCTGACTGATTCTGTAGATATAGACCGCTTTACACTTGAGTCTGACAATGGGAAGATTCTGATTAAAGGAAACAACCGGAATTCATTGGCCGTAGGACTAAACCATTATTTGAAGTATTACTGTCAGGCACATGTCTCTTGGTATGCTTCGGATAGTGTAGTAATGCCTGCTCAACTACCTGAAGTAGAAGCTCCCGTTATTTTACGTTCAAAGTGTAAGAATCGTTTCTTTCTTAATTATTGCACCTTTGGCTACTCTATGCCCTACTGGAAATGGAGTGATTGGGAACGACTTATTGACTGGATGGCTCTGAATGGAGTAACCATGCCGTTGGCTATCACCGGTCAAGAGTCTATATGGTATAAAGTATGGACGGAGATGGGACTGTCTGATGAGGAGGTTCGTACTTATTTTACAGGTCCGGCTCACCTTCCCTGGCATCGTATGTCAAACGTCGATTATTGGCAAAGTCCGCTACCTCAATCATGGTTGGCAGACCAAGAAAAACTACAGAAATTAATTCTTGAACGTGAACGGGCTTTTGATATGACTCCCATTCTACCTGCTTTTGCAGGACATGTTCCCGCTGAACTAAAAGAACTTTATCCGGAAGCCAAGATCTACACAATGAGTCAATGGGGAGGATACGATGAAAAGTATCGTAGTCACTTCATTGATCCCATGGATTCGCTTTATTCAGTCATTCAACGTCGTTTTTTAGAGGAACAGACAAAAGTGTATGGCACCAACCACATTTATGGTATCGATCCTTTCAATGAAGTAGACTCACCCAACTGGAACGAGGAGTTTTTGTCTAATGTATCTGATAAAATTTATAAATCGATCCAAGGTGTGGATTCTGCTGCTCAATGGTTACAGATGACGTGGATGTTTTATCATGCCAAAGAGAAGTGGACTCAACCCCGTATCAAATCCTTTTTAAATGCTGTTCCTCAAGATAAACTGATTTTACTTGATTATTATTGTGATTATACAGAAATATGGCGTGATACAGAGCAATACTACGGGAAACCTTATATTTGGTGTTATTTAGGGAATTTTGGTGGAAACACTTTTTTAGCTGGTGACCTGAATGATGTAGATTTTAAAATTGATCGGCTTTTCAAAGAAGGAGGCGATAACGTATATGGTTTGGGAGTGACGCTTGAAGGTCTTGATGTAAATCCTTTAATGTATGAATTCGTTTTTGAACGTGCATGGCAAAATTCAATGCCTGTCCACCAGTGGATTGCAAATTGGGCCCAATGCAGAGGGGGGAATGTAGATAATCATATTGTTAAAGCATGGAAGCAACTATATGAGAAGATCTATACTTCAGCAGCCCTTTGCGGACAAGCAGTATTAATGAATGCTCGTCCACAGTTAGAAGGTGTAGAAGGATGGAACACACTTCCCGGGTACGATTATAAAAATATCGATTTGTGGGAAATCTGGAAAGAGTTGCTGAAAGCTGAAGGAGTATATCATTCTGAATATCATTTTGATGTAATTAATGTGGGAAGGCAAGTTTTAGGTAATCTTTTTGCTGACTATCGTGATAAGTTTACCGATTGCTATCGGAAAAAAGATTTGGAAGGAACTAAGGTGTGGGGACAGCGTATGGACCAACTTTTGCTCGATGTAGATCGATTGCTCTGCTGCAGTCCTGTTTTCTCAATAGGCAAATGGATAAAAGATGCCAGAGATTTTGCAGTGAATGAACAAGAACAAAAATATTATGAAGAAAATGCACGGTGCATTCTTACGGTATGGGGACAGAAAGATACCCAGCTGAACGATTATGCCAATAGAGGATGGGGAGGATTGACACGTACATTCTACAGAGAACGCTGGAAACGTTTCACAGAAGAAGTAATTGCCGCTATGACCAGGCATAAAAACTTTGATGAAGAGAAATTTCATCAGGATATTACACAGTTTGAGTATGAGTGGACATTGAAAAATGAAGATTTTCCAATCATTTCTGAAGAAAATCCAATATCTTTGGCTAAAGAACTGATATTAAAATATGATGATGACTTCTGCTCATTATATCCGTAATTGTTAACTAATTTTTCGTAACTATGAAATTTATAATTAAAGATATTCTGATCATATGCTTATTTTGTTGTGCCTCTTCATTGAATGCACAGCATGCATTTCCATACAAGAATCCATCACTTCCCACTGAAGAACGGGTAAACGATCTGTTGAACCGTATGACGTTACAGGAAAAAATAGCTCAAATCAGCCATTTGCAATCGTGGGATGTATTTGACGGACAAAAGCTCAATACCGCCAAGTTAGCAAAGATGTGTGGTGATAAAGGGTATGGCTTTTTCGAAGGTTTTCCACTCACGGCAGCGCAATGCAGGAAGAACTTCCGCATTATTCAAACCTATTTGCTGGAGCAGACACGTCTGGGTATTCCGGGTTTTTCGGTAGCGGAGTCACTTCATGGAGTGGTGCATGAAGGTTCTACTATCTATCCGCAGAATATAGCTATAGGCAGTACATTTAATCCTGAATTGGCTTATGAAATGACAAAGCATATTGCGGGTGAACTTAATACAATTGGGGTAAAACAAGTGCTAGCTCCTTGTATAGATGTAGTTCGTGAGTTACGTTGGGGCAGAGTGGAAGAATCGTTTAGTGAGGACCCCTTCCTTTGTGCTCGTATGGCTGTAGCAGAGGTTAAAGGATATATGGATCATGGCATTTCACCAATGGCAAAGCATTACGGACCGCACGGAAATCCATTGGGCGGATTAAATCTGGCATCAGTGGAGTGTGGCATTCGTGATTTATTTGATGTCTATCTGGAACCTTTTGAAGCCATACTGGCTGAAACCGATATTTTAGCAGTTATGTCAAGCTACAATGCTTGGAACCGCGAACCCAATTCTGCTTCAAAATTTATGCTAACTGATATTTTACGTGACCGTTTTGGCTTCCGAGGCTATGTTTACTCTGATTGGGGAGTTATTGATATGTTGAAAAACTTTCACGAAACAGCTGGTAATGATTTTGAGGCTGCCAGTCAAGTACTTACGGCTGGTTTGGATGTTGAAGCGTCGAGTCTCTGTTTCAAATCGCTTGAGAGTAAAGTGCTGGCTGGTGAGTTTGATGTACGCTATATCGACCGGGCGGTGAAACGTGTGTTACGTGCTAAATTTGAATTAGGTTTGTTTGAAGACCCTTACCTTGAGAAAAATTCATATCGTTGGCCGTTACGTGCCAAAGAGTGTGTTTCACTTTCACGTCAGATTGCTGATGAGTCGACAGTACTTCTGAAAAACGAAGGTAATTTACTTCCATTGGATATAAAGAAACTCCGGTCGGTGGCAGTAATTGGTCCTAATGCAGACTGTGTGCAATTTGGCGATTATACATGGAGTAAAAACAAAGAAGATGGTATCACACCGTTACAAGGCATCTGTCGTTTGGCAGGCAAAAAGGTGAAAGTGAACTATGCCCAAGGCTGTTCTATCGCTTCGTTTGATCAATCAGGCATTGAAGAAGCTGTATGTGCGGCTCAACAGAGTGATGTTGCATTACTGTTTGTTGGCAGTTCAAGTACCGCTTTTGTACGCCACAGCAGTGCCCCTTCTACTAGTGGCGAGGGAATTGATTTAAGTGGTGTTGAATTGACTGGTGCTCAAGAAGAACTGATTGAAGCGGTCTGTGCAACAGGTAAACCGGTAGTCCTAATATTGGTAGCCGGTAAACCGTTTGCTATACCTTTCGCTAAGAAAAATGTTCCGGCTATTTTAGTTCAATGGTATGCCGGAGAACAAGCAGGTAATTCCATTGCCGATATTCTCTTTGGTAAAGTAAATCCGTCAGGGAAAATTAGTTTTTCCTTTCCTCAAAGCTCCGGTCACCTTCCCGCTTTTTACAATCATTTGACCACCGACAAGGGATTCTATAAAGAGCCCGGAACTTATGAAACACCGGGACGAGATTATGTATTTTCTTCTCCGAACCCTCTTTGGGCTTTTGGTCATGGATTGAGTTATACTACATTTGATTTGGTTTCAGCAATTGCCGATAAAACTCACTATCAAGCTCATGATACCATAGCCGTAAAAGTAAAGATTGCAAACAGTGGAGAAGTTGCCGGCAAAGAAGTCGTTCAACTTTACATACGTGATGTTGTCAGTACTGTTATGACACCGGTAAAGCAGCTGAAAGCTTTTGAAAAGATAAGTTTGAACCCGGCCGAAACGAAAGAGATCACATTGAAAGTCCCCGTACACGAACTCTACCTGACCGATAATATCGGTAATCGCTACTTGGAACCCGGGACTTTTGAGATAAAAGTGGGCACTGCATCAGATCGCATAGTCCATCGTATTTCTATCGAAGTAGGGAGTAAACTTGAGAAGACTCCTGTAGTTGATTCTCCTCAAATCATTAAAGTCACGCCAAGTGGTGAGTTTATTACTGTACAGGGATTTGTACGTGATGCACAAGCCACTCCGGTAGCTTATGTCACGGTTCGTGCCATTTCATCCGGTCAGGAGACTCAAACTGATGAAAAGGGATTTTATTCTATCAACCTTCGGACTGATGATTCCATAGCTTTTGTCAAAGCAAGATTCATCACTCAACAAATGGAGGTGAAAGGACACAAAAATATTAATATCAGATTAGTGAAGTAAAGAACTTTAATTATATATACTATGTCATTTTCAGTTTATAGGAAGATAGCAAACCTTATTTTATTACTTGTGGCAAGTAATCTGTCAGCTCAGGTAACCTACTATGATGCGGCTGAATTCCAACTATTGGGAAAGGCTACCGCTGCTACCACAGAGCGATATGTACGTTTGCCTGATTCATTGGAACATATTTCTCGCTTACCGTTGTGGCAACTAAGTCGGAATTCATCGGGTATGGCAGTGCGTTTCCGAAGCAATTCGACTCAAGTTGCAGTAAAATGGGAATTGTTGGTTAATTTCCATATGGATCATATGACTGATGTAGCAGTGAAAGGACTTGACCTCTACTGTCTGGAAGGAAAGAACTGGTATTTTGTGAATAGTGCCCGTCCCATGGGAAAAAGTACGGAATCTAGCCTCATCAGCGGTATGGAAGCCAAAGAACGGGAGTTTATGATTTATTTACCGCTATACGACGGACTGGTTTCTTTGTCGATTGGAATCGATGCTGGCGCCAGTATCAATCAGCCCGCAATGGAAAGTCCTGTACGTGAAAAACCTGTAGTATTTTATGGAACCAGCATTCTTCAAGGCGGATGTGCCTCCCGCCCAGGCATGGCTCACACCAATATAATCTCACGCCGTTTGAATCGGGAATGTATCAATCTCGGGTTTAGTGGCAACGCTTTTCTTGATCTTGGAGTAGCTCAAGTGATGGCTGGAGTAGATGCCGGTGTTTTCGTGCTTGATTTTGTACCTAATGTCACGGTTGAGCAGATGAATGAGCGAATGGAGAAGTTTTACCGTATACTTCGTGACAGGCACCCTCATACACCTGTTATCTTTATTGAAGATCCACAGTTCATGGACTCCTACTACAATAACGCCAATGCCCGGAAAATTAAGACTTTGAATGACACCTTGCGTCGTATATTTAATGAGTTGAAAAAAGGAAAAGAGAAAAACATATACTATATATCCTCAAAGAGGATGCTTGGAAGCGATCGTGAGGCAACAGTAGATGGCATTCATTTTACCGATGTGGGTATGATGCGTTATGCTGATTTGGTGACTCCAGTGATTAAAAAGCTACTTAAAAAATAGTGGTTTTATGGCTCATTCACTATTAACTTTGTCTGACAACGAACTATATGGGAAAGAGTAATGCACATTATTATGATCTTTGCATCAAAGCTAGAGATACGGGGTATCATGGTATTATTTGAGAAATCGATAATCAATATGACTGTCTTATGTTGAATAGAATGTCTTTATGCTGTTTTTTCTTCACTTTCGATAACTGATGCTTTTGATAAATAGATGAAACTAGAGCGAGGAACTACTAAAATATAGAATTTATATACAGAATTGTGCATAAAATAGCTGTTGTTTGCATATAAATTACCGTATTATTTGTTCAAAACATAAGGTTGGTTGTAATGAAACATAAGGTTGGTTTTAAAGGAACGTCCCATTGGTTTAAAAGAAACGCTAAGTACGTTTAAAAGGAACGTATTTTGCTTGTAGAAATGAAATTACTTGATTTATTAGAAGCGCTTTTATGAACTTACTTTATTGAACAAAAAGCATAAATAAATTGAAAAACACATTCACTATGCAATGTATGATATAAAAAAATAAAGATTATGCTTCATAAGGGAAGGATTTCTTTAATTTCTGAATAATACTAATGACTAATCAATACGATTCTTATCCATATCTGACTGCTTGCCCGAATAAACTTAATTATAGCATCATTCAAATATCAAAATGGTAAAATATCATTTTGATATTTGAAGATTTGTTTTTATTGATATAACGTACAAAAAGCCATCTAGCAGATGTTTTGGAAATAGTGACGCCATGTCAACAAGATAACGTTACTATAAGCTGCATATAGTGACGCTATACCGAGTGGATAGCGTCACTATTTTATTTGATTGCTTTCTTAATGATTGGATAAACTAAATCAGCGTATCTCATCATGCCTAAATCTGTGAAATGAATACCGTCTATAGTAGCTTCTCCATCTTCTCCCAACATATTTTTGGAAGAGATGAAAATGATATTCTTTTCATTTTCCTTCTTTAACCGATTGAATATTTCCTTTAGCGTATCATTCTTTTTTTGCACTTCTTTAGAAACTCTTTCATCATAAAGTGTATGAGTGAAAATAGGATCTTCTATAAAAATGACTGGCGTATCCGGATGTTTACTACGAATGATATGATAGAATGTTTCCATTCGTTCTTTCATCTGTTCTACAGAAGCATTAGGCACAAAGTCTAAAACAAAAACGCTGGCATCTACTTCGGCTATCACTTTAGCCACTTCCAAGTCTAAAAGTGCGTTTCCGCTAAATCCCAAGTTGATACATTCACGGTTCAATCTTCTCGATATGATATTGGTATGTGCCATCCCCGGACGTGAAGCACAACCTCCTTGAAGAATACTGGTGCCATAAAATACAACCGGCTTTTTGCGGATCGGATAATCAATTAAAGGCTGATCGATGGTAGATAATGAATCCACTCCTATAGCCAAAGAAACAAGACCATCGTAAAGAGGAAGATAAAGCATATACTCTCTCTCTTCCGGTTGCATATTGGCAATGATCGTTACTTGATTTATCTTTCCTGTTGGTCGGGCACTGTTCACAAATCTCCATAGACAATTTCCCTCCAAACAATATAAATCTAGACCTTTTACTCCTGTATCAGTCATATGATTCATATGATTATTAAAGAGATTTTCCCATTTCACCGCTATTTGAGTAGAATTGCTACGAAACCGTATGGCCATTCCTGCCGAATTACGGCTCAAATTCCAAAGAGGAGAACGAGATATATTCCTTAGTGAATCTGGAAACCTTTCGTATTGTGCACTATTAGCTTCTGTAGCTTTTCCCAATAAAGGGAAGTTTGATCCATCGTGATATATAATTTGGGCAAAACTTATAACTTGTCCACAAAGTAAAAGTCCAATCAAAATATATCTCATCATAGTATTTAATTTGCTGGGAATTTAATCTTCTGGTGATATGCCTGTTTCAAGACCTCTCTAACAGAAGGATTATCAATCCCCTTATTATAAAAATAAATCTCACTATTAATCCCCAACTCCCGGTTTACACGGAGCTGCTCCCGTAACAGTTCCGGTGACATTTTGGAACTACTCCCTTCCATCAGAATCATACCAGGTGCAAATAATTGGTTTGGATTATTCTGATGTATATATTTCAATACTTCTGAAACCGTAGCACGATACGCTTCGATACTATAACGATAACACTGAACAGCCAACAAATCACAAACTTTCTCTTTACACCAACGAGGCCATTCCTGCATCAGATTCTCTTCACACCAGGGATAAGGATTTGGGGCGAAACTAATCATAACATTCGGACTCTTTGCTTTAATCCTTTTATATAATCGTTTTGCAAAGGTATTTAAAATATCCAAACGCCAACGTACCCATTCCGGATTATTATAATCTGCAGGAGGATTTTTTCCTTGATGTTGTGATTGATAAAGAGAGACTGTATAGGTATCATATCCAGAGTTTCGAGGCATAGCAGGTAAGCGGTCATCACCTTGAATACCATCTAAATCAGGATAAAGCGTCAATGCCTCTTCTATTAGTTCTATTAAGAAGTTCTGTACAGCTGGATTATAGGCATTGAAGTAATAATCATGTTGATTGTAATTGGCGGGGTGTTGCTGATTGTCTATTCCTAACCAGTGAGGATTCTTTGCTAATAAAGGATTATCAAGTGATATCGGACGCCCCTCTCCCATAAAACCATATTCGAACCAGAAAAATACTTTTATATCATGTTTATGAGCCTCATCAATCAAATCACGTACCGGATCATTAGTTGGACTTTGATATTGTTTAGAATATCCGCTTAGTAGATAGCTTTCTTCTTGTGTCTTATAAGTAGAATAATGCATCAATACATCACTCTTATATATTGTTTTAGTTTCTGCATAAGATACAAGGAATATAGAATTCATATTCAACTCATCTAATGTCTTCACAAAATCTTTTACTCCCTGATAGGTATGTAACTGTCTCTTATACACATCTCCGAGCCCACGAGACTAAGGCGAATCTCG
>ERZ1026947.638-NODE-638-length-19173-cov-4.931269_pt1 | contig 19173 bp, 14 predicted proteins | sample MGYA00519568_ERZ1026947 | MGnify/ENA primary metagenome ERZ1026947 (study PRJEB26926, sample SAMN06164744) | human gut metagenome | biome: ENVO:00009003; feature: ENVO:2100002; material: ENVO:00002003 | host: Homo sapiens | place: USA | collected 2012 ...
TCTTAACAGATTGTAGTCAATTTTTGCTTTATAATTGCCGTACTGCTCCAGATATTTACGGTCAATACCTGCTTTGTCTGCAATTTCTGTGATTGGAGCCATCGTTGTCTCCTGTGCAATTTCAATGTCTGATTTGAATCCCATGATGTTCATTACTCCTTTCTTTATTAACCGCTTTTTGCGGTAATTAGCTGTTTTTGGGTAAAAAAATGCCGCACAAAAATAAAGGATAAAATATCCTGGTTCTTTGTGCAGTAGCGGAAGCGAGACCGTAACGCGGTATAACCTTCGTTCGTCGGAAGCCTCCCCCTCCAACGACACTTTACGTACGATATCTACTCTACTTATATGTAAAGCTTCTGAAAACTCCAAAAAAATCCAAAGCTTTTTTGTATACATTTACTATATCTCAACTGTCTGAAATTGTCAAGCAGATGAATAGAAAAATTGTCTCTTTTCTGTAAAGAATGCGGCCAGTGAGACTCGAACTCACACGGTTGCCCACTGGCACCTAAAACCAGCGCGTCTGCCAATTCCGCCATGACCGCATGCTGTTTTATTATACAAAAGCAGGCACACCCTGTCAAGTGTGCCCGCCCGAAAAATCTGAAAACTTACGCTTATTTTTTGATTTTAACGCTCTTTACTGCTGAAAACTGACCAAGTGCTTTTTTGCCGTTTACTTTTTTGTAAGCTTTGATTTTATAGTAGTATGTTTTTCCTTTTTTCAGATTTTTGTTGGTAAAGGTAACCTTCTTTCCTTTGTTGATGGTTTTTACTGCTGCGTATTTTCCGTTTTTCTTTGTTGCACGGTATACAACATAACCGTCTGCATTTTTAACCTTTTTCCATTTCAGGACTGCTTTTCTGCCTTTTGTGTTCTTGACAGAGTTCAGTTTTACTTTTGCTTTGTAAGCAGTCTGTGTCTGGTTGTTCTTATCATTGTTGATATCTGTTTTTGTTTCCGGTGTCTTTGTCTCGGTTTCTTTCTGTACTTTTACCAGATCTTTGATCGCATTCTGCAGATGAGCGATCGCTTCGTTTACTGTTGCCTGTGTATGCGGTGTTTTCAGCTCATCTTCTGCTTCTGCCAGCTCTGTCTCAAAAGATGCCCAGCTAGAAGCGGTGTAGTCTGCTTTTACCAGTTTCTTTGCTTCGTCTACCACTTTCTGCAGTTCTGTGGTATCTACTTTCTCATCACCTTTATTGTCAGATACGATGTTCTCAGATGTTGCCTGTACTTCAAAGGTATAATCCTGATATCCCAGTGCATATACAGTTACTTTCCAGTATCCGGTTCCGTCGGTTCCTTCCGGCAGCTGGCAGCGAAGGGATTTCGTCAGTCCAAGCTGAACACCCATGGATTTGTGCATCCAGTTGTCTGCTGCAAATTTTGTTCCGTAGGTTGCCAGTTTGTTTGTGTAAGTGCTGTCATTTCCATAGTAGTCCCAGCGAACTGTCTGCATATTTGCACCCAGATCACCATAAGCATCTCCTGTCAGGTCAACACGGATAAATGCACCGTAAGTCTCAGCATCATCTGCGGAACGTACCGTCTTTACAATCTTTGTCTCATCGACTGTTTTCTGTGCTTCATTTTTGATACCGGAATTGCTTCCTGTCTTTCTTGCCGCAAAAGAATAGGTTCCGTCTGCATTTTTTGTTGCAACTTTCAGACCATTGGTATCTGCAGTTACTTCTGCTGTCTTTGTATACGCTTTCAGTGCTTTCTCCGTATATCCGCCTTCGATTGCAGATGTATCTTCTGTTACGCTGTATTTCTTGCAGAAATCTGCATAATCTTCTGTTTTGACTGCAACCGGTACATATTTGATTCCTTTTACTTCATAATCCTTCATGGTTGCCGTTTTTGTCTCACCGTTTTCGGTGTAGGTGATCGTACCTTTATCAAATTGGATCTTGCTTCCGTCTGTCAGGACTGCATAGACAACTTTTTTCGTAGTATCCTGTCCATTTTCATCCTTTGCCGACACTTCTTCGGATGTCCAGTAAGAGATTTCATATGCTTTTCCATCGGTATCACGGATCACAGCATCACACTGGAAACTTCCGCGGTGCAGTCCGTGGTTTTTCGTTGCACGCGTTACGACGTCAAATGCGCCTTTATCATATTCTCCTCTGGCATCCGCTTCTTCGGAGGAAGATTTCAGTGTACTTCCGCTTGCCAGATAAACATTTTCATTCTGCCAGTACTCTGCCCAGTCCAGACTTGCATAAACGTATTTGTAATCTGAATCTGCTGCATTGACCGGTGCTGCTGTCGGGCAGATACCGAGCATCATTGCTGCTGCGACTGCGATTGCCAGTGACTTTTTCATGTTGATGGTTCTTTTTTTCATGAGTATTCCTCCTCGAATAATAATTAGTTTGTTTTATTAAAAATTAGCATTCGCTAACCAATAACCTTAAAAATAGTTCCGCCCGGCATAAAAGAGGGCTACTCCCTTTTGCCTATGCCAGATGGAACAGGTAAAGCACGCCAAGCAGCAGCATTGCTCTGAAAACCGTAAACCACACTTCATTGCCGCGAAGTTTCGGCACTCTCGTATGGATATTTCCTTTCGGGCAGATGTCCACGCACTTCTGACACTGGAAACATTCTCCCGGCGTCTCGATCGAACCGCTCTTTGGAAGTCCCAGTTCTGCCGGACAGTTTTTCGTGCATGCCCTGCATCCTTTGATGCAGTTTTCACGCTCTCTTGCCAGTGTCAGGAACGGCAGTGCCGGAAGCAGGGAAAAGACTGCACCCATCGGACAGAAAAAACGGCAGAAAAAGCGTTCCTGCACACACATGCCGATCATCAGAATGGTCAGCAGTACAATCCCGATGGCATATCCGCCAAGTTTGAAGTTTCCGGCACGGATCATGGAAAAAACTTCCCACGGACTGGTGCCCTTTGTTTTTGCATAAACGCCTGCATAACATAACAGGCTGATCATAGCCAGCACGATGTATTTCAGCAAATATAAATACTTTGTGATCTTCTCTGAAATACGGTACGGTTTTTTCCTGATTTTTTTACAGATCCACAGATAAATACCATGCAGTGCATCTCCGAAACTTCCGAATGCACAGGCAAATCCGCAGAAAAACCGACCGAACAGAATGGTATAAAGGCAGAGGACGCACAGAGCTGTGACAAAACTTGTCATGCCGATCGCATCTCCTTTGCCAATCTGCGTAAACAGATATTTTACACCGGAAAATGCAGCTGTAAAAGCGGATGGTACCAGCAGAAAGAAGATCAGCTGTATGGTAGCTCTTACATAGCGATGTACTTGTTTTTGCTTTTTTCTGTCAAGTTTCTTGTTCATTTCTTATTCCGCCTTTTCAAGTGCCTGTATAACTGCTTCCCGGATTCCGGTTGAACTGAAGGTCGCTCCGCTGATAGTATCCACGTCCGCCGACTGTGCATCTACGATATCCTCGATGATATCCTTTGCCATTTCAAGGTATGCACTGTCCTCTTTTTGTGCTTCTTTGACTTCAATGCACGTGATTTCTCCGTTCTCGATCGTCACTTCCACAACGACCTTGCCGCCAAATCCCTGACCTTCCCCTTCGTAAGTGCCGTCCTTCCAGCCTCCGTCTGTATTCTTGGCATCTTCACCTTTTAAAGCCTCTGCCGCTGTATTTTCTGTTTTCTTTGCCTGCTGTTCCTTTAAAGCTGAAACGGTCATCTTGCTGCCCTCCAGCTCTGCGGTCAGCCTGGCGATCTCATCTCGCTGCTCCCGCATTGCAAGCACGGTATTGTAACCGCCGATTAGAAACAGTAGCAGCACAAGGCTGCACATTTTTATCCAGAATTTTTTCATCAGAATCTTCCTTACTTTTTACTCACTTTGTTGCACGATCTTTGCACTCTCAAGTGCCTGTCTGCAGGCTTCTAAAAGGGCATTGGATGAACAGGTCGCACCGGATACCACATCGATCTCGTCCAAGCTGTTCTTTGCCAGAACCTGTGCTACCACTCCCTGTGCTTTTCTTGTGCCTTCTGCCGCCCTCTTTATATAAAGAGCATCTGCAGCCACATAACCTGCTCCGCTTCCGGCAACGTTTGTGATCGCTGTGATCTTGTCATCTTTGATCGTGACGGTCGCAGTCAGTGTATAATCGTCAAACGCTCCTCCGCCAGAGGAAGTGCAGGTTGCCGAAGCGGTATAATCTCCGTCGGCATACACTCTTTCTTTTTCACTCTCCGATGAAGATTCACTTTCTGAGGGTTTCTCGGTTTCTGCTGGCTTCTGCGTCTCGGTTTCTGCCGGCTTTTCAGTTTCTTTCCCGTTAGTTGCCTCTTTTGCATGATTCAGGGCATCTTTGATTGCTTCCAGGATTCCCTTCGAGCTGTAAGTTGCTCCCGACACGGTATCTATTTTCCTGGTACTCTGTTTTTTTACAATCTGGTCTGCCACTGCTTTTGCCTTTTTGACAAATTCTTCCCCGTCTCCGTCTGTCTCTGTCACCAGGATTGAGGTGACTGTCTTATTCTGGATGACCACTGCAACGGTGATATCTCCCATATATCCTTCCCCGGTTCCATAGTAGATACCATCTTTATATGGAAACTTTCCAGTCACCTGTGGAGTGACAGTTCCAGATGTATCGTTATTCTTTTTCTCGGTTTCTTTCTTATTGTCCCCGGTTGTCTTTGTCGTTTTTGCCTGATCTACAGCATTTCGGATCGCCTCGATCAGACCGGCCGAACTGTAAGTTGCCCCGGACACGCCGTCTACGTTGGTGCTCTGTTTTTCGATCACCGTGCTGATCAGTGCGGATGCCTTCTGCATATAGCTGCTTCCGTCCTGATGTTCCACGATCTCAATACTTTTGATCTTGTTATCTTTGATCACAACTTTTACTTTCACCGTTCCGCCAAATCCGGTTCCGGTGCCATAGTAAGTGCTGTCTTTGCAGGTCTGATCTTTGTCTTCCGCCACCTGCGTGATCTTTCCACTTCCGGCTGCTGCCGATGCCCCGCCTGTGCCGCCCGCTGCCGGTGAAGTACTGGTATCCTTCTCTCCGGTCAATGCATTTTTCACGGCACTTATAATGCCTCTGGAACTATAGGTCGCACCGGATACCACATCCACATCCGTCTTCTGCCCGGAAAGGATCTTATCGATCACGCCCTTCGCTCTTCCAAAGAAAGCCGCATCTTCTCCTTCGGCACTCACGACATTGATTTCTGTGATCGTCTTGTCTTTTATTACGACCGAAACTTTAATCGTTCCGCCAAATCCCTGACCTTCCCCGATATAAGTTCCATCTTCCAGATCAAAGTTTCCTTTTGCCGCTTTCTTTTTGCTTTCTGTTTTTGCGGCTTTCTTTGTTTTTTTCTTTATTTTGGACGTTTGCTGTCCTTTTTCTTCTGTGCTTTGTGTTGTTTCTTCCTGGAGTGTGATTTCTTCTGCTTTGGCTTCGTAAGTGGCCGGCGTATATCCCGCTAATGTTTTTCCCATGCATCCGGCCAGTACAATAACCGCCAGCATCGGTGCAAACGCTGATAATTTTTTCCAGTTCATCTTACCGCTCCTCCAGTCTTATGATTCTTGTCTTTTATCTCAGTCGAGAAGACTCCCACTTCTGCAAGTGAGTAATAACACTCCAAGTCTTTCTCAGTGGGAGTATAATCTCCGACTGAGATAAACGCTCCGCGAGGATGTGCAGTGATTCTGAGAAGAATATGTCAGCTTTCGCTGACCAGAATCACGCACCAAGTCTCACGTGCGTTCGACTTGAAAAGAAAGGGTATAGGATATATGGAAGAATTAAAAATATTGCTGGAGGAGTGTGTCTGTGAAAAGCTGATACATATGACAGCAAGTGGGGCGAGGGACAAGGATGGCATTTCCAAAGTGCGTATCCGGCCGGTTCTGCAAAAAGGAAGTCTGATGTTTCAGTCTGCAGCACGCAAGGGGAAGCAGGAGTTTCACAGCAACTGCGATCGTGATGAGCTGATCGGGGATGTTATGAAATTTATGGAAGAGGATTTCCGGCAGCTTCAGATCCAGATGCAGGACGAGCTGATCACAGTTCTGATCAGCAAAAAGGGAAAAGTGACGATCAAACGTAAAAAGAGTGTGACAAAACTGGATGCACCAGTTCTGATGCACAATCGTAAGAAACATTACATTCTGGAGGAAGGGATTCCGGTGCCGTTTCTGATTGATCTTGGAGTGCAGACTGCAGAGGGCAGGATCGTGCATGCCAGATACGACAAATTTCGCCAGATCAACCGTTTCCTGGAGTTTGTGCAGGATATCCTGCCACAGATGGAAAAGGGCAGAGAGCTTACGATTCTGGATTTCGGATGCGGCAAATCTTACCTGACGTTTGCACTTTATTATTATCTGAAGATTTTAAATGGCTATGATATCCGTGTGGTCGGACTGGATCTGAAAGAAGATGTGATCGCACGCTGCAATGCCCTTGCGGAAAAATACGGCTATGATAAACTGACTTTTCTGACCGGAGATATTGCAGATTACGAGGGCGTTTCCAAAGTGGACATGGTTGTGACGCTGCACGCCTGTGATACGGCCACAGATTATGCTCTGGAGAAGGCTCTGGAATGGGATGCAAAAGTAATCCTGTCTGTGCCTTGCTGTCAGCATGAACTGAATAAACAGATGGAAAATGAGATTCTGAAACCAGTTCTGAAATATGGTCTGATCAAGGAGCGGATCGCTGCACTTGTGACGGACGCACTCCGGGCAGGAAGACTGGAAGAAGCCGGATATCAGGTGCAGATCCTTGAGTTTATTGATATGGAGCATACTCCGAAAAATATTCTTATAAGAGCAGTAAAAACCGGAAAACCACATGAGATCAAAGAACTGGGTGCCTGTGAGAAATTTCTTGGTGTTGATCCGCTGCTTGGACGTTTGAGAAAAGAAAAAGGGGAAATGTAAATGAAGAAAATATTGATAAGAATCTTAGTTCTGGTGCTTGTTTTTGCGGCGGCTGTCTTTGGTACATCCAAAATCCTCGGAAAAAAAATGGCAGATACCTCTGAAGTGATGGCACAGGCTACGTTTCCGCTGGTTTATGTTGATCTGAACGGAAAACAGATCAACTGTATGCATGGTTATGCACAGGAAATGGATGTCATTGCCATGCGGGATACACTGACACCGCTCAGTAATGATAAAACAGTAAATATACAGATCCAGCCGTTTGAAAACCAGATCAGCAGCGTCAGCTACGAAGTACTGTCTGCGGATGGCAGCAAATCACTGGAAAATACGCTGGTAACGACACTTGGCAACCAGGATGATTATGTGACAGCAGAACTGAAAGTTAATAATAAGATCCTGATCAACACAGAATATATCATGAAGATCAAAGTGACTGCCGGTGTCAGGGATATTTATTATTACACACGCATTATCAACCAGGCGAACCTGAATACAGAAAACTACCTGAATTTTGCAACCGGATTTTATGAGAAATGTTTAAACGGGAATGATGAAGACGGAATGATCTCACAGACGATCGAGCCAAATGAAGATGCCGATAACACAACGCTTGCCCATATGGACATCCACAGTTCCGGTGCACAGCTGATGTGGGGAAAGCTCACGCCGCAGGCATATTTAAAACCGATCCCGAGCATCAAGGAATTAAACGAAAACACGGCAACACTGGAAATGGATTATGTGATCACAGCGACCGGTGATACCGAAGAGATGGAAATGTATCATGTGACAGAATACTATCGTATGCGATACGCAGAATCTCAGGTCATGCTGCTTGATTTTGAGCGTGACACAAATGAAATTTTTGATCCGGAAAATTCGATTCTTGTGACAAATGGTATCCGCCTTGGCATCAACAGCCGGGATCTGACCTACAAAAGTGATACCGACAAAAAATATTTTGCATTTGCACAGCAGGGTTCCCTGTGGCTTTATGAAACGGGGACGAAAAAGCTGACGCAGGTGTTCAGTTTCCTTCAGAATGGAAAGCTGGATGCGAGAGATATTTATGATGAAAATAATATCCGCATCATAAATATAGATTCCAGCGGAAATATGACCTTCCTTCTGTGCGGTTATATGAACCGTGGCAAACATGAAGGAGAGTGCGGCGTTGCGGTCTATACTTACGATGCAGCGACAACGAGTATCACGGAGCGGCTTTATGTGGAAACACAGGAAGCATTCTCCCTGCTGGATAAAGATGTCGAAAATCTGGGTTATATGTCAGCGGACCGGACACATTTTTATCTGACACTGGAAGGAAGTTTTTACGATATCAATATCACAGATAATTCAGTGACAGAACAGTTTTCCAACTTAAGCAGCGGATGCTATGTCGGCTCTTCCACCGGAGGAAAATTTGCATGGCTTCAGGAAAATAAAAAATACGATTCTTCTACGCTGAATCTGCGTGATCTGGAAACAGGAAACGATACTGCATTTACCTGCGACAGTGATGAACGTCTGCAGCCAATCGGATTTATCGATTCTGACCTGGTGTACGGCGTGGCGAAGGTTTCGGATATTGACACAGAAGACAAGGGAAGCGAAGTATTCCCGATGTACAAAGTACTGATCGTAAATTCTGCGGGAGAGATATTAAAGACTTATGAGCCGGACGGCTGTTACGTGATCGGCGGAAGCGTAAATGACAAACTGCTGACGCTGGACCGTGTCAAGAAAACGAAACGCGGCTATACAGAGACCAGCCAGGATCACATCGTAAACAGCAGTGCGGACGATGAAGCGGCTTATGGATTTGCGTATGTAGAAAGCGACAAAAAACAGACAGAAACCATTCTGAAAACGGGTGAGACGATCGAGGAAGGTACAACACCGCAGATCCTTTATGCAAAACAGGTCAAGGCAGAAGGCGAAGAGGCTGCAGAAGTATCGATTCCGGCCCAAAAACAGACAGAAGAACTTTACTATGTCTATGCGAAAGGTCATCTCGACAGCATGTACACCACGATCAGTGAGGCGGTACAGAGAGCAGATGATCAGCTTGGCGTTGTGGTAAACAACAAACAGCAGCTGATCTGGGAGCGAGGCAACAAACAGACCACCTGCAAGCTGGATATCAGTACGTTCCCGGATGTGATTTTAAGCGGTAAGATGAACATCAAAAAACTGTCAAAAAATCTTGGCAAACAGGTACTTGACCTGACCGGATGTACACTCGACAGTGTGCTGTATTATGTAAGCGAGGGCACGCCGGTTCTGGCAAAAACAGCAGACGGCGTTGTGATCATTGCCGGATATGACCAGTACAATACAATCCTGTTAAAACCGGGAGAAGCCGAGACCTATTATTACGGCCTGGAAGAAAGTGCCGATATGTTTGAAGCAGCCGGAAATCAGTTTGTAACGTATTTTGATCCGCTTGAGGAGTAAAAACAGAAAAAAATTTTCCATGCAACAAAACACGAAAAAAATGACACTGTATAGATGAGAGGCGGGAAGGCTGCAGACGGAACGCCTCCTGAGCATAAAAAGAATGGGGTGATCATATGGAGCGAAATGCAGAAGATTTTGCTGCAAAATACGAGAAAGTATATCAGGATATGTTTCGATTTGCATTATATACCCTGAAAAACAGGCATGAAGCAGAAGATGTTGTAAGTGAGACGGTACTGGATGCCTGGAAGGGGATTGAAGGGTTAAAAGACGAAAATGCTTTTCGTGCCTGGATTTTCCGGATTCTTGCCAACAAATGCAGACAGAAGTTGAAATCCTATCTGAACCGTGCCGTGGAGCTTCCGGCCGATCTGGCATGGCGGGAACGTGACACGAGCGAAGATATGGATGTGCGGGCGGCATTTTATAAATTAAATGACGAAGAACGTCTGATACTTTCTTCCAGTCTGTTTGGCGGATATACCGGAAAAGAGATTGCCTCCATGCTGGAAATGAATGAGAATACCGTGCGTTCTCTGAAAAGCCGTGCTCTTAAGAAAATGGAGCAGATGCTTAGTGAGTGAGAGGAGTTGGATTGTATGGATGAAAAAAAGATTTTGGATATGATAAAAAAATCCGGTGAAAATGTCGATGCACCGGAAGAAATCCATCCAGAGCAGATTAAACGTCTGCTGGAAGAACAGCCGGTGGATAAAAAAAGCCGGTTTCGAAGATATGCCCAGTGGGGAGCAGTTGCGGCAGTCTTCGCACTGGTGATCATCGGAGGGGTGACGGGTCTTACCAGACTTTCCGGCACAAATGGCGAAAACAGCCAGAATGAAGCCGGAACGATGTCGCTTGCAGACGCATCGCAGAGTACAAAAGCGACAGGTGAGACAGAAATTTTTGAAGTTACAACAGAAAATACAACGGAAGCAACAACAGAAAAAACAACGACGGCCCAGACGTCAGCGGATGTTGAATCCGGTAATTATGTTTTTGCCGGTGCAAAGAGTTATCAGGAGATTTTTGATGCCCTGAAAAAAACAGAAAGCGGATATGGCGGGTATGAGACAGCAGAGCTGGCAAGAGGTACGACAAACGACTATATGGTGGAAGATTCGGCGATGGCGGCCATGGATATGGAAAGCTCTGAAACAAATGCGGGAGCAGGGTTTTCTTATTCAAAGACAAATCTGCAGGAAGCAGGCGTGGATGAAGCAGATATAGTCAAGACGGACGGAAAATATCTGTATGTGATGAAAGCAACCGGCAGTGTCCGTCTAATCCGTGCAGAAGACAAGGCTTTGCAGACAGAGGGAACGATCATGCTGGATGCATTGAATGAGACACCGCAGGAAATGTACGTGGACGGCGACACGCTGAGCCTGATCGTGACCGGAAGCAAGACTACGCTGAACAGTGATGCTGAAGAAGATACTTACACGGCGGATACGGAAAATTATACAAAACTTTACACCTATGATATTTCCGATCGTTCCCAGCCGCAGCTCACCGGTGTGGTTCAGCAGCAGGGACACTACAGCACTTCCAGAAAAAACGGCGATATCGTTTATCTGTTTACGCAGTTTGATCCGCAGGTCAGCGATGCATCGGAAATTGATGAGTACATTCCGGCAGTAAATGGTGCAAGAATGGAGTCCTCGGATATTTTTCTTCCGGAGTATCAGAACAGTACTTCCTGCCTGGTAATCTCTTCTGTGAGCACCGGAAAACCGGATGCGATCATAGATCAGAAAGCAGTTGTATCTGCAGCGGAGAATTTTTATGTAAGTGAGAATAATATTTATATCAGCAACACAAACTGGAGCAGTGATGTGACGATGACACAGATTCTGAAATTCTCCTGCCAGAAAGGGAAGATCCAGGCGAAAGGTGCAGCAGATCTAAAAGGTTCTCTGAACGACAGTTTTTCTATGAATGAGTACAACAGTTATCTCAGAGTTGTTCTGACAGACTACAGCGGGGAGACACAGAAAAATGCACTCTATGTGCTGGATGATGCGATGCAGGTCTGCGGAAACATTGGAGATCTGGCAGAAGGAGAAGACATCCGTTCCGCAAGATTTCTCGGTGATATCGGATATTTTGTGACATTTCGCAATACAGATCCGCTGTTTTCGGTTGACTTAAGCGATCCGTCTGATCCGAAAATACTTGGAGAACTGAAAATCACAGGATTTTCCTCGTATCTGCATTTTTACGGAGAAAACAAACTGCTCGGTGTGGGCAACGAAGTTGATCCGGAGACAGGAGCTTATACAGGTATCAAACTTGCGATGTTTGATGTATCCGATCCGTCCAACGTAAAACAGCTGCACAAGTTTGTGATCAAAGACACTTACGACTGCCCGCTGTTCTACAATTACAAAGCGGCGATGATTGATACGGAAAAAAATGTTTTTGGATTCATGTGTGATTCCAGCTATATGGTCTTTTGCTATGATGAAGAAAAAGGATTTGAAAATGTCTTCACGGAAAATCTCGGAGATTCTTACTATGGCTACTCTTACAACGGACTTCAGGAAGTCCGGGGCTGTTTTATCGGCGATAATTTTTATCTGGTCGGCGGCGGACAGATCCGTATTTATGACATGGCAAACGATTACAAAGAAGTCGGAAGACTGGAACTTTGACAGCGGCAGTTCACAGAAATCGGTGAACGGAAAGCTTTTATCTTTAAAATCTGCAGGTGATAGAATATGAAACTTACGGATAATACATTAAAATATTTAAAGGAATATGGAGGTCTTTCTTTCGGGGAAAGACCTTTTTCCCACGTAGACAGTCTGATCTTGTGTCAGCTGTCTTATTTTAAATTTCAGGATCTGGTGCCGGATCTTGTCGAAAAAATGGATGGAAATGACATCAGAGGAGTGACGATGCGTTCTCTTCGCAAACATCCGAAATACAACAGTCTGTATGTGTCAGACTGGTACGAAAAAGACAATCGCAGGCTCTATGCGGCGGTTGCCAGAAGCAGGCGTTTTGCAAAAATGCGGCTCAATTATTACACCAATCTCACGGACAAAGAAATGCAGATGCAGTTCTCGGCAGTTACATTTCTGCTGGAAGACGGAACGGTGTATGTGGCATTTCGCGGGACAGATGAGACGATCGTCGGCTGGAGAGAAGATTTTGATATGGCACTGAAAAGCCCGATTCCGTCGCAGACGGCGGCAAGGCTCTATCTGCGGCACATTGCAGAATACACCGGCGATGCCCCGCTGATGATTGGCGGACATTCCAAAGGCGGCAATGAGGCAGTCTTTGCAGCGATGGAGACAGAACCGCAGATCCAGGACCGGATCAGAGCTGTATACTGTTTTGACGGGCCGGGTTTCCGGGAAGATATTTACCGGAAAGAAGGTTATCTTCGGATCGAAAAGAAGATCATCAAAATGGTTCCGCAGGATTCCTTTGTGGGCATGCTTCTGCATACTGCGGGAAGTTATCAGGTTGTGGAAAGTTCCGGGAAAGGTGTGCTGCAGCATGATATGTTCACCTGGGTAGTAAAAGAAGGGGATTTTGTATACAAAGAAGAGATTAACCCGGCGACCGAAAAGAAAAATCAGCAGATCAATGAGTGGATCGCATCGTATTCTCCTGAGGAGCAGCAGGAGATCGTGGATGCCCTTTTTGAGATCATTGAAGCGACTCAGGCAGACACGGTTATGGATTTTACGCAGAACCGTTTACAGAAAATGATGAAGATGCTGAACATTTTTCATGGTCTGGAGGCAAAAACAAAGCGAAATGTACGCAAGCTTTTCCATATCCTGCTTGCACCGTCGGAAAGATTAGGATATACTGAGAGCAGTAAGAAAACGGCAGAACCAGATTCTGCTGTAAAAATGGAAAACAAAGGAGTTTATAAAATGGAATTGGTAACAGTAAGAGAAATTTACCGTGATACGGAAAAATATTTAAATCAGAAGATTACAGTGGGAGGATGGCTTCGAAGCGTCAGAGATTCCAAGACATTTGGATTTTTAGTGCTGCATGACGGTACTTTCTTTGAGACACTGCAGATCGTATACCACGATAAAATGGAAAACTTTGCACAGGTTTCCAAACTGAATGTAGGAGCAGCCGTTATCGTTACCGGTACGCTGATCCCGACACCGGAAGCAAAACAGCCATTTGAGATCCAGGCAGACGAAGTTGTGGTAGAAGGAGCTTCCGCACCGGATTACCCACTTCAGAAAAAACGTCACAGCTTTGAATATCTGCGTACCATCTCACATCTGCGTCCGAGAACCAATGCGTTCCAGGCAGTGTTCCGTGTACGTTCCCTGACCGCTTATGCGATCCACAAATTCTTCCAGGAGAGAGATTTCGTTTATGTGCATACTCCGCTGATCACCGGAAGTGACTGCGAAGGTGCGGGCGAAATGTTTCAGGTAACAACTATGGATCTGAACAACATCCCGAAAACAGAGCAGGGCGGCGTAGATTTCAGCCAGGATTTCTTCGGAAAACAGACCAACCTGACCGTAAGTGGACAGCTCAATGGCGAAACCTTTGCACAGGCATTCCGCAACATTTATACATTCGGACCGACTTTCCGTGCAGAGAACTCCAACACAACACGTCATGCAGCAGAATTCTGGATGATCGAGCCGGAGATCGCATTCTCTGATCTGAAAGATGACATGATCCTTGCAGAGTCCATGCTGAAATATGTGATCCGCTATGTCATGGAAAATGCACCGGAAGAAATGCAGTTCTTCAACAATTTTGTCGATAAAGGACTGATTGACCGTCTGAAACATGTAGTGGAATCCGAGTTTGCACACGTTACTTATACAGAAGCAATCGAATTGCTTGAGAAAAATAATGATAAATTTGAATATAAGGTATCCTGGGGATGTGATCTGCAGACAGAGCATGAGCGTTACCTGACTGAGAAAATCTTCAAACGTCCGGTATTTGTAACAGATTATCCAAAGGAGATCAAAGCGTTCTACATGAAACTGAACGAAGATGGAAAAACCGTTGCTGCTATGGACTGTCTTGTGCCTGGTATCGGTGAGATCATCGGCGGAAGTCAGAGAGAGGACGACTACGAAAAACTGCTCGCACGCATGAATGAGCTGGGACTGAAGGAAGAAGATTACGGATTCTATCTGGATCTGAGAAAATATGGATCTACAAGACATGCAGGTTTCGGACTTGGATTCGAACGTTGCGTTATGTACCTGACTGGTATGTCAAACATCCGTGACGTAATCCCGTTCCCGAGAACAGTAGGAAACTGCGAACTTTAATAAAAGCATAGTCTTACAGGCGGCACCCGGTTTTCTTGACAGAGCCGGGTGTCTGTAATCTTGGGTGGAGTTCAGACTCTTGCACGATTAAGGCTTCGCAGAACCGCATACCAGGTTTTGCCTGTGTTCGACTTGAAAAATGGGTGCAAGCTGTATCAGGAGGAAAGTACAGAAATGGGAAACCGAATTTTAGTGGTTGATGACGAAAAGGAAATCGCAGATGTTATTGAACTGTATCTGAAAAACGAAGGCTTTGAGGTCGAAAAGTTTTATACAGGAAAAGATGCACTTGTATCGATTGAGAAAGCAGCACCGGATATGGCACTTCTGGATGTGATGCTTCCGGATATTGATGGATTTGAGGTTCTTCAGAAAATCCGTGAAAAATATAATTTTCCGGTTATTATGCTGACGGCAAAAACAGAATATATGGACAAGATCAACGGTCTGATGCTCGGGGCAGATGACTACATGGCAAAGCCATTTAATCCGCTGGAACTGATCGCACGTGTCAAAGCACAGATGCGTCGGTTTACCAAGTACAATACAGGCGGAAGGGCACAGGAAGATGTGATTGATTTTGGAAATATGTTTCTGAACCGTACCACGCATGAGTGTATTTACAATGAAAAGCATCTGACTTTAACACCGATTGAGTTTGATATCCTCTGGCTGCTGTGTGACAACCGCGGGCAGGTCATCAGTTCTGAGCGGCTGTTTGAAGAAGTCTGGAAAGAAAAATATTATAAAAACAGCAACAATACGGTTATGGTCCACATCCGTCACCTGAGAGAAAAGATGAGCGGACCGACCGGCAAGAGTAATTTTATCAAGACCGTATGGGGAGTGGGATACCGCGTTGAAAAATAAATATCGCAGGCTGAAATGGAAAATGATGCTGCAGACGATGGGCATTATGATGATGAGCCTGGTGGTCGGAAAAATGATCATCACACTGATCCTTGACGGATTGTTTCAGGGAAAGCTCTCAAACCTGATCATCGGTATTCTGATGAAAATGAATCTTTCGCAGGCAGAAGCAGATGTGATCTATCAGAATGTATTTCGGGCAAACCGGGATGTGTTTCAGTGGATCGGATTTATGCTGCTGTTTCTGGTCGGATATTATGCGGTACTGTCAAAGACTGCTAATTATCTGAAAAACATCGGAGATGGGATCGACAATGTTTTAGCAAATTCAAAACAGCCGATCGAGCTGGAAACGGAACTGGAGCCGATCGCAGAGAAATTAAATACCATGAAAATGACGCTGGCACGGAAAGAACGCATGGCACAGGAAAGTGAGCAGCGGAAAAATGATCTGGTCGTTTATCTGGCACACGATCTCAAAACGCCTCTCACATCTGTGATCGCGTATTTAAGTATGCTGGACGAAAAACCGGATATGCCGCCGGAAGAACGCAAAAAATATATCCATATCGCACACACCAAGGCGATCCGTCTAAGTGAACTGATCAGCGAATTTTTTGAGATTACAAAGTTCAATCTTCAGAATATCCGTCTGGAGAAAGAGACCATCAATCTTTCACTGATGCTGGAGCAGATCATGGATGAATTTTATGCCGTGTTTGCCGATAACAATCTGACTGGAAATATTTATACGGAAGAAGATCTTATGGTAGAAGGTGATCCGGACAAACTTGCCCGTGTGTTTGACAACCTTCTGCGAAATGCGGTTGCCTATAGTTACCGCGGCACAAACATTGATGTGCGTGCATACGGGGAAGGTGTTGCCGTTGTCATCGTATTTTCCAATCAGGGTGAGCCGATCCCGAAACAGAAACTGCAGACCGTATTTGAAAAGTTCTACCGTGCGGACAATTCCAGATCGAGCCAGACCGGAGGAGCCGGACTTGGACTTTCGGTGGCAAAAGAGATCGTGGAATTGCATGAAGGAACGATCGAAGCCTTTAGTGACATTCAGTCCACCCGTTTTGTGGTGCGTCTGAAGCGACTTTTGCCGAAGGGGCAGCGGCAATCGGGAGGTGTTATTTAAATGGAAGAAAACAAGAAAAAGAAGCGTACCGCCGGAGATGTGATCCGGACGCTGATCATGATCGTGGCACTTGGCGTGTTCTGTTATTCCGGCTATCAGCTGCTTTCGATTTATCAGGAATATAAAAAGGGCAGTGATGAGTATCATGCACTGGAGAATAAATATATTGATGAAAAGGGCATGTTTGAAGAGATCAACACGGATGCGGCGGAGCCGACGATGAAAAATCCGATCGATTTTGCCGGACTGAAAGCCGTGAATGAGGATATTATCGCCTGGCTGAGGGTCGGTGCGATCGATATCAGTTATCCGGTCACGCAGGGCAAGGATAACGATTACTATCTGCACAATACCTTTGAAAATCAGCCGAATATTGCCGGATGTATTTTTATGGATCACGGCTGCAAAAAAGATTTTTCCGATCCGAACACGATCATTTACGGACACAATATGCGAAATCTTTCCATGTTCGGAAAATTAAAACAATTCCGCGATCAGGCAGTGTTTGACTCGGATGCATATTTCTGGGTATATACGCCGGAGAAGATTTATAAATACGAAATTTTCTCCTGCCAGGAAGTCGGTGCGACAAGCGAAACCTATCAGCTTCAGTTTTCCGACAAAAAGAAATTTCAAGAATATATCGATTCCTGTTTTGAACGTTCCGTTTTGAAACGTGACATCGAAGTGACAAGCGATGATAAAATCGTGACACTTTCTACCTGTACCGGAAATTCTGAGACGAGATTTCTTGTGCAGGGCAAGCTGATCGAAACCTACAAGGCAGTGTAAGAGATTTTGCCTCTGGCATCTTATAATTTGGGTATGAAAGGGTGATTTGTATGAATGGCACAGAAAAACTGAAAGAACTCATCAATGGAAGCAATAATATTGTATTTTTTGGCGGGGCCGGTGTCTCGACAGAAAGCGGGATTCCTGATTTTCGAAGTACGGACGGACTTTATCACCAGGAGTATGATTATCCGCCGGAAACCATTCTGAGCCATAGTTTTTTCATGCGAAACCCGGAAGAATTTTATCGTTTTTACAAAAATAAAATGCTCTGCCTGGATGCAAAGCCAAACATGGCACATAAAAAGCTGGCAGAGCTTGAAAAGGCCGGAAAATTAAAGGCAGTCATCACGCAGAATATCGACGGACTGCACCAGGCGGCAGGAAGCAAAGAAGTGCTGGAGCTTCACGGAAGCGTGCATCGCAATTACTGTATGAAATGCGGAAAATCTTATGATGCAGAATATATGCTTCATGCAGAAGGCGTGCCGACCTGTTCCTGTGGCGGAAGGATCAAACCGGATGTGGTGCTCTACGAAGAAGGGCTTGATATGACCGTCATGGCAAGAGCCATCCAGGCGATCCAGGATGCAGATATGCTGATCATCGGCGGAACCTCCCTGATCGTCTATCCGGCAGCCGGACTGATTGATTATTACAGGGGAAATAAACTGGTCGTGATCAATATGAGTGTCACATCGCAGGATAAAAATGCAGATCTGGTGATCCAGGAACCGATCGGAAAAGTATTTGCCGGCATCTGAACATATAACGATCTGTAAGAATATATGAGATCATTTTGTAGATTGGGAGGGACAGGATGGATTATGAAGTAGGCGATATCGTGAAACTGAAAAAACAGCATCCGTGCGGAAGTAAAGAGTGGAGGATCCTCAGGGTAGGAGCGGACTTCCGACTGGAGTGTATGGGATGCTCACATCAGATCATGATACCGAGAAAACAAGTGGAGAAAAATACCAGGGGGCTTCGCAAGAAGGAGTAGGAGTTGTGAACGTGCAAATGAACGAATTCTCCGAAGGGCACGTAAAAGTGCCTTCGGAGAATTCGTTCATTTGCACATGCATATTTTTGGAAGCCAGCACTTTATAACACCTTCATCCCATTCTTTTACACTGAAAAAGAAAAAACGATAATTTTTTTTTGTCTTTTTTTAGAAAAACTTTATGTGTATATCCAACAGCGATATGCTATACTGAAAGGGATTTAAAACCGAGGCAAGGAGCGATTTTTATGAAATTAAAAACGAGGCTTATCATAGCCTTTTTTGTTATTATCTGTGTGCCTCTTTTGCTTGCAGGAGTATCGCTGGTTGGTTTTTCTACGTATCAGATCCGTAATCTGGAGGATCATCTCGGCATTTCCGGTGTGACTTATGAAAATATGTCGGATTCGGTGCAGGTTCTGAACAAAGCGACGAACTCCAATTTTGAACAGATCAAAGCAAAGGGCAGTGAAAATCCGGATGCATTTCTGAATCGTGATTATCTGGATCAGCTGAATGATGAGCTGAAAGAGAAATATTCTTTTCTGATCGTAAGAAAGGGCGACAGCCTTTATTATTCCGGAAGTGATGAGAGCGTGAATAAGCTGTTTCCGGAGCTGCCGGAGTATAGTGACTGTCTCTTATACACATCTGACGCTGCCGACGACTAG
>ERZ1026947.646-NODE-646-length-18993-cov-8.532633_pt1 | contig 18993 bp, 18 predicted proteins | sample MGYA00519568_ERZ1026947 | MGnify/ENA primary metagenome ERZ1026947 (study PRJEB26926, sample SAMN06164744) | human gut metagenome | biome: ENVO:00009003; feature: ENVO:2100002; material: ENVO:00002003 | host: Homo sapiens | place: USA | collected 2012 ...
CTCACGGCCTCTTGAACCCCATTCAAGCGCGCTACCAAAACTGCGCTACACCCGGATATTTGTTGTGGCTCATCGCTCACAGCTCCATTAGTATACCCGCTATAGGCCGTTTTGTCAAGCGCTTTTTTTATTTTTCTTAGATTTTTTCTGGATTTTTCGCTCATCGTCCAGAAGCTCTCGATGGTGCGTCCATTTCATTTTCGGTGACTGCCATTGCCACGGCAAAGACGCTGTGGGCGCCCGCATCCAGCAGTGCCTGCGCGCAGGCTGCGGCGGTAGCGCCGGTGGTGATGACGTCATCCACCAGCAGCACCCGCTTCCCTTCCACGAGCTCCGGCTCCTGCGCCCGGAAGGCACCGGCCGCATTTGCCAGACGCTCGTCCAGCGAGAGTCCTGCCTGATGGCGTCCGGCCCGGACGCGGCAGAGCGCCTTTGGCAGTAGCGGGAGACCCAGCGCATGGGCCAGAGGCTGCGCCATCCGTTCCGGCACATTGTAGCCGCGCCGACGGCTGGTGGCAGGCACCGGAACGATGCAGTCATAACCGATGGCCGCACCGGGGACCAGCCCCGGCACCGGCTCTGCAAAGTGCATCTCCACCTCTGCCCCGAACAGCCGGGCCGTCATCTCCACGCCAAGCTCCACCGCTGTCCAGCTTTCGCCTTCGTATTTGGCACGGAGGATGGCGCTGCGGACGACGCCCTCGTACCGGTAGGGCGCAGCCGCCCCGTCCAGAGCACCCAGATAGTGGCGGCTCACGTCCAGCCGCATGACCGGGCCGCGGCGCAGCTCTTCCAGCCGCGGTGTACACACCTCACAGAGCGGCAGCGTTCCCAGCACCCTGCGGCAGCAGGGACACCGCCTCGGGAAAAGCAGCTGGCGCATCTGCCGGGCAAGCTGCGCGGGGCGGCTGTAATAACCTGCCATCAGTCTTTTTTGACGGCGACGATGATACGCACCTTTTTGCCAGCGGCGCAGCCAAAGTTGTCGTACCAGCCGGTAAGATAGTAATCATCGGAGTTGACGGAAGTGAGCTTGGTGTAGTAATATTGACCCTTGTACCACAGGTAGACCTGCGTATTATCGGCCATTTCAAACCTTTCGCCCTTGGAGGAAAGGACGCTGGCCGCACCCACCTTGTCGATCTTCATGGGCATCAGCTGCACCATGTTGCGGACAGAGCCGGTCGTCTCCTGACAGACCGCAATGCCGCCGGCCAGCACAGGATACTTGATGGAAGTGCTCAGACTGGCCTGCTGGCCGTTGACGTAGCCGATATAGGTCGCACCGCTGCCGATGAAGTTGAATATCTGGCTGAAGGGAGTGCCGGTGATCTGGGCGATCTGCTGGAAGCCGAGGCCCAGAAGTGCGCCGGTGTTGCTGGTCAGGCGCTCCCATGCCGTGCTGAGGATGTCGCCGGAGATAACGCCCCACAAGATCTCTGTGGTGGTGGGTACCATGATGCTCTTCACCTGACTGACGACTGCATTGGTGTCAATGGTGCCGTCACCCGGCTCAGCCTTGATGGCACTGAGAAGGGTGCTGTAGTTGGCGGCGACATTCTTCACATCGTCCAGCACACCGTAGTACCACAGGTCGCCGGTCACATCGTTCAGAATAAGCGTGTCGATCTGCCCCTGCGGATTGGTGGTGTAGTAGCGGACATCGGAAGCCTTTAAGTTTACCCCCGATAGGCGGCTGGGACGAACCGTCCCAGCCACACCCCCTGTACTCGTATCAAGGATCTGCACGTCATCTGCCAGAGCCATATCGCCCAGCGCGGTGGCGTTCTCGTTCACAGTGCCGCTGACGGAGCGCTCATCGATTTTTTCCACGCTCTCGCCTTCGGGGCTGACCCGCACTTCCACCAGCCAGCCAGCGGGGAAATTCAGGCTCTTGTCTACATTCACTTCGCGGGCAAGGCCGTCGGTACACAGGACCTTGACGGTCTGAAGCACATCGGCACTGTTGTCCTCGTCGATGAGGTTGCGGGCGGACGACTGCACCACACCGTAAAAGACCTCGTCGGCCTCCTCGCCGGTGATGATGCCTGCGGCCACATTGTTCATGCCCAGCAGCAGAGTGACCACCTGGCCGACACCGCCGCCGTTGAGAGAAGACACCTGAGAAGCAATGGCCGTACTGCCCAGCGTATAGGATGTGCCTGCCACCGTGATGGAAGCGGGGGCGCTGGCCGAGGGAGACACCTCGGTGATGCGGCCTGCGGCACGGCGGGTATAGACCCACAGGGTCTTGAGGCTCTCGCTGTAGTAGTAGACGTCGTATTTGTTCAGCTCTGCGGAGCCGGAGACCTTATCGTTGCGGTAGACGCTGGCAGGGACAAAGGGCAGCACCGTGCTCTCCGAAGCCACGAAGGGGCCTTCCAGGCTGCTGAGCAGGATGGTGGAGCCGTCCACCTGACCATCGCTCACGGTAAAGCCAAGGGTCGTGCCGTAGGCCGAGCCGCTGGCGTTGTTGGCGGTGAGGGCATTGTAGAGCAGGACGGCGCAGTCCTCGTAGTTCATCGCTTCGCCCTGACGGCGGTCGAGGCCGGCACGCAGGCCGATCTCGCTGGCCTTGTTGAGCTGGGCGTTGGGAAACGCGCCGCTCAGGTCGGTCATCTTATAGCCCATCAGCTTGAGCACTGCAGTGCATGCTTCTTCCAGCGTGACGGCGTTGTTCGGGCGGAAGCTGCCATCGGTGTAGCCGTTCATCCAGCCCTGCTGCACGGCGATGCGGACATAGGGTGCCCATGCCGAGGAGCCGGGCAGGTCGGTGTAGAGGGTACCCACTGCCCCCTGAGAAGAGACGCTCTCCCGGTAGGTAGAGTAAGAGGTCAGCATTCTGGCAAATGCGCCGCGGGTCACGGCTGCATTCAGTGCGCCGGACTGCTCGGAATCCATAGCACCCAGCGTGATGGCAAACTGGACGGCGGTGTTGTTGCCCGCAGCCGATGCCGGCATCACCAGCATCGACACCGCGATGCTGACCGCCAGCAGAAATGCGAGAAGACGTTTTTTCATTGTGATCTCCTTATAAAAAATGTTAAACCTCTCAGTCTCACTTCGCTCGACAAGGCCGGGTTGTGGCACCCAGCATCCGCTGCGCATTGCGCGCGTCTTGCTGGCCGCTGCCCCAGCAACGACTCCCTGTTTCCGCCACTGGCGGCGGTCGTCGTTGTTGCCCCTACCGAGGGGAGCCTCTGGCAAAGAGACAAAGCTTTGCGAAATGCCAAGGCCTCTCCTCGATAGGAGAGGTGGCAATGCGAAGCATTGACGGAGAGGTTTCATTCCTTACGGAGTCAGACGGTTGGGGCCGCGGAACAGGAACTCGGCGTCCTTGATGGACTGGCCGCAGAGCAGCATGGTCAGACGGTCGATGCCCAGACCGAAGCCGCCGTGCGGAGGGCAGCCATACTGGAAGAACTCCAGATAGAACTTGACGTCATCGGCCAGGCCCTTCTCCTCTGCCTGCTTCTTCAGCACGTCGTAGCGATGCTCACGCTGTGCGCCGGTGGTGATCTCCACGCCGCGCCAGATGAGGTCGTAGCCCTGCGGCACGCCGTTCTCGTCGCGCATGTGGTAGAAAGCACGCTTCTCAGCGGAGTAGTCGGTGATAAACAGGAACTCGTGGCCGTAGTGCTTCTTGACCCAGTCGTAGCTCAGGCGCTCGGCCTCGGTGGTCAGGTCGCCCTTCTCGCTCTCATCGACAGTGTAGCCGAACTCCTCTTCCAGACCCTTGTACAGGTCGGCCAGCTTGACCACAGGGAACGGCGTGGTGGGGACGACGACTTCCAGACCAAACAGCTCCTTGATCTGCTCGCCGTACTGCTCCTTGACGGCCTTCAGACCGGCAGTCAGAAGCTCTTCCTCCATCTTCATGACGTCCTTGTAAGAGGTGATGTAGCTAAACTCGAGGTCGAAGCCGGAGAACTCGGTGGAGTGCTTATTGGTGTAGCTCTTCTCCGCGCGGAAGACGGGGCCAGTCTCAAAGATGCGCTCGAAGCCGGCGGCCATGGCCATCTGCTTATAGAACTGAGGACTCTGGGCCAGATAGGCGTTGCGGTCGAAGTAGTCCACCTTGAACACCTCAGAGCCGCTCTCGCTGGCAGCAGCGATGAGCTTCGGGGTGTGGATCTCGATGAAGCTGCGCTCGAGCAGGAACTGACGCATGGCGTTGACGAAGCAGCTCTGTGCCTTGAACATCAGCTGGTTCTCATCGGTGCGCAGGTCGATCCAGCGGTAGTCGATGCGCTGGTCGATGCTGGAACGCTCCACAGCCTTCTTCTTCTTGGTGGCGGCGATCTCCTTGCGGACGATGGGCAGCGCGTCGGCGATGCTCTCGATCTCGATGGTCTCGGGGATCATCTCGATGCCGCCCATCTTGACGTAGTCGTTCTCCATCACCTTGCCGGTGACGGTGATGACAGAGTCCGGGGTCAGCTTGTCGATGATGTCCACCAGCTCAGGGTGGTCCTCCTTCTCGACGGTGATCTGAAGTTTGCCGGTAATATCCTTCAGCACGATGAAGGCCATATATTTGCTGTTTCGCAGGTTCTCGATAAAGCCCTGCACCTTGACCGTGCTGCCAATTTCCTTTTGTACCTCATTGATATAGGTGCGTTCCATGGAAATCCTCCTTCTGTGTCTTGTATACTGTTTTATTATATAACATTTCCGACATAAATCAAGACAAAACCACTTCGTTTCTCAAGATGCTCCGGCTCATCCCTGTTTCAGCTTTTTTCCCAGCCTCCACATCCAGCGTCCCGCCGCCGGGCAGCAGATCAGCATCCAGAGCTTGCTCTTTTCACGCTTCTTGCTGTTCGGGACGCGCAATGCCGCCCGCCAGTGCTCTCGCGCCATCCGCACGATCTTGGCTTGCAGCTCCGGATCGGCATGGTCGCTGCCCGCCATCCGGTAATATACATGGGCGCAGGCCACCACGAACCGCTCTTCCGCTGTACGGCTCATACTGCCCGGCTGTCTTTCCACCAAGGCACAAATTTTTTCCCAAGTAGTTATTTCGCTGTATTGTTTTGGTGAAAAGTCGCTCTGATGAATCGCTGAATCCGGCCGGATGTAATAGGCATAAAGTGCACAGGGCACACAAACGTACCCCTTCGTCCGCAGCAAGGCCTGCACCATAAATAGAGCATCTTCTCCGATAGCAATCTGTTCGTCATATCGAATATCTCGAACCAAATCCGCTCTCATCATTCCTCGAACGCACCGGGTACACACATTTTCATCCCAAAATGTATAATTTTCAATTTTATGTGTTTTCAGCGCAGGCATTTCTGTCGGAAGGTCACAGAATGGATCCGTCTCTTTCTCCTCAAAATCCACCTGTTTGCAAATTGCAAGAGGAAGTCTGCTTTCTTGTATTGCCCGGCAAAGCCATTCCAGATAACACGAAGCCACCACATCGTCCGCATCCACAAAGCACACATATTCGCCTTTTGCCTGTTCCAGCCCCCTGTTGCGTGCTGAGGACACCCCGCCATTTTTCTTATGCAGGGTGCAGATGCGCGGGTCCTTCTCCGCGTATCTCTCCATGATCTCAGGGCTGCCATCCGATGAGCCATCGTTTATCAGGAGCAGCTCAAAATTCGAATGCGTCTGTGTCAGGAGGCTCTCGATGCAGCGGGGAAGTTCTTTTTCTACATTGTAGACCGGTACGATCACGCTGATCTTCACATCTGTTCTGCCCGCCATCTTTTATCCTTTGCCTTTCTGCTCTGTTGATGTGCCGCCCAGCATCTCCGCTGTAACGTGATAATATTCCATCAGGTTCTGAAGTGCTTCATCGTTCCGCATCCTTCCGGCGGTGTTGACCGACATCAGGCACTGGCGCTGGCTGTTCCGGATGGTGAACCACTCCTTCGAGTTGGTGCTCACCTTCACTGCCGGGATTCTTTTCTGCGCTCCCACGATCTTGAGCCACATATCGTCCGCCGTCGGGCACAGCTTCATAATCTTCCCGCTGTCGAACTCGATGCCGCTGAAATAGCCTGCAGGATACAACACCCCTCCAACGCCCACCGGAAAAAGTGTTTTCGAAGGTCCTTTTTTGTCTGGCGACAAGCCGTACCACTCCTGATAAGGCGCCACCCTTCCGCCTTCAAACGTGATCTCATGCGCGCGGTAACAGCACACGCAGCCCGGATACTTTTCGTGGGTATCCCACAGCCCCTCCAGCCAGTTTTCCGGGTAGAGCGCATCATCATCCGCCGTAACGATCACATCATTTTCAAATTCCTGCGCGGTGTAGAACACCTTTTTAAAGGAGCGGATATTGTCGCAGAAGCGGATGTCCAGTCCCTTTTCTTTCAGGCGGAGCAGGTTTGCCGGGAGCTGTGCTTCCTCCGGAAATTCCTCCTTGGACAGCCAGAGCAGGATACGATCCGCCGGACGGCTCTGCCGCAGGATGCTCTGGATCGTCAGATGGACTTTCCCGATTCGGAGCGGGAAGGTGGTCAGAGATACCACCATCCTTTCGCCCTGCGTTGTTCTCTGCTTCGGGAGCGGACTCCATGCACAATATATCGGATAAAGAGCATTCGCCGCCACTCCAAGCATCCGGTTCACGTTGATCTGGCGTTTCGTTGCCTTTGCCCATGGAGTCGCAAAGTGATACAGTTCATTCAGCATGTTATGTTTTCCTTATTTATGGTCATTTTTCTCTTCTTCGTGCAGCGTCCCGGTGCCGCCCTCCACCACGCCGTCGTGGTCGGCCACAGCCTTGATGGTGCCGAAGAAGCATTTGATGTCCAGCCAGAAGCTCATATGCTCCACATACCAGCCGTCGAGCTTCGCTTTCTCCGTGATCTCCAGCTCGTCGCGGCCATGGATCTGCGCCCAGCCGGTCAGGCCGGGGCGGACGTCGTTTGCGCCGTATTTGTCCCGTTCGGCCAGCAGGTCGTACTGGTTCCAGAGGGCCGGGCGCGGACCGATGACTGCCATATCGCCCACAAGGATATTCCACAGCTGGGGCAGCTCGTCCAGGCTGGTCTTGCGCAGGAAACGGCCCACCCGGGTGATATACTGCTCCGGGTCGTGGAGCAGATGGGTGGGCATGTCGTGGGGGGTGTCGATGCGCATGGTGCGGAATTTCAGGATGTTGAAATAGCTCTTATGGATGCCCACCCGCTTCTGCTTGAAGAACACCGGCCCCGGCGAGTCCAGCTTGATGGCAAGGCAGAGCAAAAGCAGCAGCGGTGACAGCACCAGCAGCCCGCAGGCCGACAGTACCACGTCCAGCAGCCGCTTGATTCCTTTTTGATACATGATGGTTCTCCCTTTTATTCCTAGAATATACTTATTATATACCATTTTCCCCTGCCCAAACAAGCCCCGGGCCGCCTGTTCTGCCGAAAATGCCGGTTTTGTTGTATCGGCTATACCCGCCACGACACCCTCCGCTTCGCCACGGCAGAGCCGAACTATGCGCTCTACCTCATCACAGCCCCTACAGCGGCAGAGGTCGCAAAGGAATTCCGGCAGCTCATCGGCCCCAGCTATATCCCGCCCAAGTGGGCGTTTGGTCTGGCCCAGAGCCGCTTCGGCTACAAGACGGAGGCCGACATCCGGGAGGTGGCACAGCCCGCCGCCAACACCGCCCAGCTGAACGATACGGCCCTCACCTTCTGGCGCTTCGCGCCCGACGGCCTGCCTGCGCCCTACCGAATGTATACCGACGACGGCGTGACCACCGATCACAACAAGCCCGAACACTGGCGTATCGTCGGACAATAACGCAAAAACACCCGGAAGCATCTCCGGGTGTTTTTTGTTATTACAGGTATGCGACCGTCTCGGACAGGGGCTTTCTCGAGCCGTGGTTTGCCAGCGGCCCTGCGCCTTCTGCGGCATAGCCGAGGTCGAGGATCATCAGGACCTCTTCATTTTCCGGCAGGCCCAGCTCCTTGGCCAGCTCATCCGGGTCAAAGAAGTTGAGCCAGCAGCTGTCCACACCTGCGTTGGCGGCGGCCAGCATCAGGTGGGTCGCCACGATGGCGGCATCCTCCACGCCGGAGTCCCGCTTTCCGCCGGGATAAGTAAAGACGCTGTTTTTATCGAAGGCCACGACGAGGCAGGTAGGCGCGCCATAGCGGCAGGGCGTCACCTTGTCGAGCTTTGCCAGGCTTTCTTCCGACTGCAGCACATAGATGCGCTGCTCCTGAAAATTCTTGGCGGTCGGGGCCAGCCGCCCCGCTTCTAGGATCTCCGTCAACTTCTCGGCTTCTACCTTACGTGTGCTGAAATTCTTGCAGGAATAACGCTCTGCAACGACCTTAGTAAATTCCATAACCGTTGTCCTCCTGACTTTGGGTGATAGACTTTTTATGTACAGAAGTCTCAGCATTATTGTAGCACGCTTTTTCTCTGAGAGCCACTGTTATTTTTACTAAAGGATCTGTCGTTTTTTAAGAACCGGCGCGTCCGATTCAGCCGGCCATTCCCCGCAGGCCTCCCGGGTGAAAAGTCCTTGACAAATCCTTCTAAAAGAGTTACACTGTTCTCGTTCTGAAAAACAAATATGGGCCTATAGCTCAGCTGGGAGAGCGTTCGGTTCGCATCCGAGAGGTCAAGGGTTCGAATCCCTCTAGGTCCACCAATTTGCCGCATCGTTTTGTACGATGCGGCGTTTTTTATGCCTAAAAAACTTTGGCAGACCTTGCCGGGCTTCGAACCCTGAAGTCGGATGCGAACCGGGCGGGGGCATCAATGTACTTTTTGAAAATCCATCGGTTTCACGCTTCTTTCTTTGAATTTTGCAGAGTGCTGCGGGCAAGCGCATCGCTTTTATGCCCTCTTCTCGGAAATTCCTTCAAAAATTTCTGCACCATCGTAGGTTGACACAGCCTTGAGCTGCTCCACTTGATTGAAGCTGGCGTTCAGCGTAATCGAGATCTCATAGTCTTTTCGGACGCGAATCTCCTTGATGAATTGCTGCAAGATGGCGCGGCGTTCATCGTGGTTGGCGGTGTCGTAAACATCCGCCCATGTAAACAGCTCGTTGCAGATGTAGTTGCTGCGCTTTGCCGTTTTGGTGGCTTCTTCGTATTCTTCCTGCGCCTGAACAAGCTGCTTTTCAAGGGTCTCCAGCGCGTCTTTCGCTTCGGCCACCAGTGTACCGAGCAGTTCTTTGTCCAAGGCACTCACGCCCCGGATAACCAGAATAGTTTCGACTTTCAGGTCGTCCAGCTCTTTCTGCTTGCTTTCCAAGTCTTTCTACTGCCCATCGCAGTCACCCGGATGCCGGATCTTATAAAAGCAGCTATACCGGGGCCGGACTTCTTTCACCGTATGCCCATCGGCGTAGGTGTGTGTCCGTCCGCTGCTGGTCAGGCTCAAGCGGTTGCCGCAGTGGGCGCAGTAAACCAGCCCGGTCAACAGGGCTTTGGAGCTGGTGCCCAGTGAAGTGCCGCCACGCTCACAGGTGCGTGCCTGCCGCAGTTCCTGTGCCTACTCGAACAGTTCTGGTTCGATAATGCGGAGCTGTGGGCACTCGGTTTCCACTGCACCATTGATGAGGTATCCCATGTATCCTATCCTCTCTTGCACCGGGGACCGCATCTTCCGCTGCTGCGTCCACGCCTTTGGCATGTTTTTCTGCTCGCTTTACGGTAGCCGCCCCAACGCCGTTTTGTGCGGCAATGCGCTCACAATTTCTCATGTAGCGGTCGCTGATATTCAAATCAACAGCAAACTGCTCCTGTGTCACTTCTCGATTTTTCCGAAGTGTCTGAATACGTTCACCCGTTGCAGCAGGATCATAATACATCACACCCTCCGTTTCTTCCGCCGGGAGTGGGCGGAGCTTCATCTCCCATGCCGGATACGGCCAGCACATGATTTTTCACCAACATGAAAATACGGTCGGCATCAGCACTATGATTTTTGGTGCGCTTTTTGACGTTGGAAACTTCCAGCAATCGAAACAGTCGGAAGTACCATGTGGTCATCTTGAACCACGGCAGCAAATAGGTCGATTTCATTATCAATAATCCTCCAGTTATTTTACGGAATGTGAGCATTCGGACAAAAAGGATCGTGGTGGCGCACGACACCTTGCCCTTAAAAGCGTAAAAACACCAGCCTCCCATTGAGGGAAGCTGGCGCAGCATTGCACATCGGCATGATTATAGGTGGTGAAACGGAACGATTGTGCCGGTTTGTTTGCAGTCTGGTCTACGGCAGCAGACAGGCTTTTTTTGATGCGTTACCCCAATAAAAAATCACAGTTACCTCCACAAACAGCAACTGTGATCGGATAGCGCATGAAATCGCCCGGACAAGTTACCATTTTTTATAACTCGACCGGGAAAAGGCATAAATCAGCACAATAGGACAAAATCACCCGAACGATGATGTTGTACCGTTCTTTCTGTAAAAACGATACAATACTATTGAGGTGATGCTATAACCACCTGTCACCCCCCTGCCGCAAAGGCGCTGAAGGGCAAAAAGGTGAATACCATAGCCAGCGTCAAAAGGGCACTGACAAGGCGTGTTCGTTTTGAAAATCGTTATTTCATGGAGTGCTCCTTTCTGTTTGCAAAGTGTTCCCCGCAGATTTTGCGGGGCGAAACGATGTTTTTGACCCTGCGGGGGTCAGCCGGTCTGCGCGGTAGAGGGCAGAATGGTCATTCTGCCGTCCACGGCGGCGTCCACCATCTCGTGCTCCCGGAAATACTCCATCAGGACATCCTGACAGGAGGTTGCCACGCTGCGGGGCTTCTGGAGCTTGCAGATGGTATCGTAGGAGATGTTGAAAAAGCTCTCGATGTTTTTGAAGTGGTAGTTCTGCAGCCCCACGGTGAACAAGGCATCGTCGCCGATCTCCTTGCCCACCTCCTTGCCGCAGTAGGTAAAGTAATCAAAGTCGCCCTTGGCGCGGTCGTAGCGCAGCCGCAGGGTGGAGGGCAGCTGGTAGAACTCGGTGTGGCCGGTGTAGGCCTCCTCCCGCAGCATGTAGTGGAGCATCTGGCGCAGCTGCCGGCCTGTCACCTTGAACATAAATACGCCGTCGTCGTAGGGGAAACCCTCGATGAGGTCGCCGTAGGTGACAATGGGGCCCAGCTTTTCGGCCCGGATGCTGCCGGAGCCGATGAGCATAATATCGATGCCAAGGCTGCGGGTGAAGATGTCCGCAAACAGGTTGCCCAGCTCGGTCTCCCGGGTGCGCTCCGGGTGGGTCAGCTCCCGGCGGAAGCGCGCCACGATGTGGCTGTACTTTTCGTCCACCTGACTGGTGAAACGGTGCAGCACCTGCTCCATGGCGGGGTTGCGGGGGCAGGTCTCGGCGGTGATGGGCACCGTGTGCCATGTGTAGGAATCGATGCAGTTGTTGTCCGTGTCCACAATGATGTCAAAGCGCCCGATCTGGTCGGTGCCGGTGCCCGCCTGCGCAATGACCACGCCGTTTTCCTCCACCGCGTGCTCTGGCAGGGTGTGGCTGTGCCCGCCGATGATCAGGTCCACCCCCCAGGCCGGGTCCAGCTGGCGGGCCAGGTGCTTGTCCTCCTCAAAGCCGATGTGGGTCAGCAGCACGGTAAAATCGATGTCGATGCTGTTGTGGGCGTTGCAGATCTTGCCCACCTCGGCGGCAGCGGCGGCGGTGTCCACAAAGGACCCCACCAGCGATTCGGACTTGGTCTGGTTGATGACGTCCTGGGTGATGATGCCGATGAACAGGATGTTCATCCCGTCCACCCGCAGGATCTTGTAGGGGGTAAACAGCCGGGTGGGGGTGTTTTTGATGTAGAGGTTGGCGTTGATGATGGGGAACCGGGCGCATTTTTCGATGAACAGCAGGTGTGCGATGCCGTAATCCACCTCGTGGTTGCCGATGGTGACGATGTCCGGGGCAAGGGCGTTCATGATCTCGATGGTGGAAAGCCCCTTGTATTCGGAATCAATGACCGAGCCCCGGAACATATCACCTGCAATGGCGTAGATGGTGTTGGGCTCCTCTGCCCTCACCTTTTCGATGTAGCCGGACAGCATGGAAACTCCGCCCACCAGTTTTTCGTCCACCTGCTCTGCCAGAAAGTCTCCGTGCAGATCATTGGAGTGGAGGATGGTGATCTTTTTGGTGTGTTTCATGGTGCATTCCTCCCGGTGTGGGTCGGCAGCGGTCAGCCCATGGCCTCCTGCCGCGCAAAGTAGACCGTATTGACAAGGCTCATGTAGCTCTCTTCGCCGTCCAGATAGAACTTCAGGGCAAGGGTGTCCTCGTCCTCCAGGGTGACGGCGTAGCGGGAGCCATCCTCCCCGGTAAAGGTAGCGTACCACTCCTGATTAGACTGGAAGGGTACCTCCGGGGTGCCCTCCTGATAGAACAGGTCGGCTTCTTCCACGTTCAGCTCCGGGTAGGGGGTGATGTAGCTGGCGGTAAAGGGCAGCTGGCTGCCTTCGGTGTCGGCGTCGGTGGGCAAAAAGCACATCCGGTCGGCGTCTGCGGGGTCAGTATCAAAAACGCCCTCGTCGGTGTCGCGGTAGATCTCCAGCCAGTTGCCCTCTAACGACCAGGGGCTGGTGTCGGTCTCCCAGTCGTCCCCTTCCGGGTAGATGGTAAAGTCGCACACGCCCTCGGCTTCCACCACATGGCCGTTCTCGCCGGAAAGGAAGGGGCTGAATACCAGCTCTTCGCCGGTGCTGGGGTACAGTTCCACCTCGGTGTTGGGGACGATATCGCTGATGTTGCACAGCAGCAGGATGGGCTGACCGTCCTCACTGTAATAGAGCTGTTTACCACGCTGGAGCGGTTTTTCGGCATCGTCTGTCAGGCTCGTCTCGTAGACGAACAGGGTGGCCTGCGCCTCCTGCGGGAAGATGCAGTACAGGTCGCACCCGCCATTCGGTGCCACGACCCAGTGATCCTGCGGGATGTCGTAGACGAAGCCCCACAGCTCCCGCAGGTCGGTCTGGCTGTCCAGCACCTGCTGCACATCGGTGGTGATCTCGTAGGAGCCGCCCAGATACAGCACGCAGGCGCGGTATTCGTCCTCCCCTGCCAGAAGGCGCATGTAGGTCACGTCCTCCGGCTCGGTGTACTCCTGTTTGGCGGAGGGCGATGCGATCATGTTGTCTCCGTCCAGCATTTTTTCGGGCTTGGAGCTGGACGCGCTGCTGCCTTTGCCGCAGCCCGCCAGACCGATGGTCAGCGCCAGCAGGGCTGCCAGAAGCTTCAGTCGTTTCATAAGTTCTCCTTTCTCATGCCCTGCCGGGGCGCGCCTCAGGAGGCAGCGCCGGACGCCGGGTGGTTGGAAAAATCGTCTACGCCCTCCACCGGCTCCGGGCTGCTGGTCCCGGCAGAAAGCCGGGGCGACCAGTCCAGCGTGCGGCCGGTGATGCAGTAGACCACCGCCGTGATGTCGGGGGTGTCAGGGGTGCTGTTGCACAGCAGCAGAATGGGCTGGCCATCCTGCTTGCAATAAAGCTCCCGGCCCGTCTGGTGCGGGTACTGGGGGTCCTGCTTTTCGTAGAGGAACAGGGTGTCCCGGCTGCTGACGGCGAAGAGGCAGTACAACTCCCGCCCGCCGCCCGGCGCTGTGACCCAGCGGTCTGCCGGGATGTCCGTAACAAACTGCCACGGCTGTTCCTGCAGGCTGTCCAGCACGGCATGCACATCGGCGGTGCGCTCCGGGACACTGCCCAGATAGAGCACCACGGCAAGGCTGCCGTTCTGCTCTGCCTGCTGCCGCATTGCGGCAAGCTGCTCCGGCTCAGCGGAATCGGCACCGGAAGCCGCTGTGCTGCTGCCCTGCCCGGCGCTGCCGGGAGCGGGGCGGACGGGGTTGCCGTCCACCGGCCCGCAGCCCACAAGACCCAGTGTCAACGCCAGCGCGGCGGCAAACAGCTTCATGGTCACGCCCTTCATCTTACGCCCACGGGTCAGCAGACAGCGGGATGCGGATGCCGGTCATCAGGTACTGCTCCCACAAAAGCCACTGTCCGCTGCCCTTGCGGCGCAGCTTGATGGGGCGGGGGGCGTCGGCACCGCCGCAGGGGATGAACAGTTTGCAGTAGCCCTCCTCGGTGTTGGAGGTGTGGTCACTGCCCACCAGAAGCGTGAAGGGCTGGCGGGGGGTATAGCCGTTTTCCGGCGATGCACCCACAAAGTAGGAGAAGGGGATGTAGCTTTTGCCGTCCCGGAAGCGGTCGTTCAAAAAGGAGATATCCTGCCCGTTCAGCGGACGGGGGCCGCGCAGCCAGTTGAGCATTTCCTTTCCGATGTTCTTGTCGGCGCCGTAGGCGCACAGCGCACAGACGGTGAGGGCCGCAGTCTTGAAGGGGGTGTCAAGGCTTGCTTCCGGCAGCGCCTGCATCTGGGCAAGGCTTTCCGGCAGAGCCTGAAAGGTAAAGGTGACGGTCTGGTTGCCGCCGGTGGCAGCCGTGGCCTGCTTCATCTTATCAAAAAGTCCCATGAAAATACTCCTTTCTGTTTCAGCCGTAAAGGGTTCAGCCCCGGTTCGGGTCATGGCGGGGCACGGTCCGCCTGCGGACGATCTTCTGGTTCAGATCCAGACTGAGGTTTGCAAAATAGCCGTTTTCAAAATACCATGCAATGTCCTTTGTGTCCATACCAACGCTGTTGCACAGCCACCGCAGGGGTACTTCTGCCCCGGAGTAGCTCTCCACCCTGCGGGCGATGGTCCTTGCATGATAGCGGCGGGCCTCCCCGCGGGCAAACAGCGCGAGGGGCACAGCGCCCACCACGATCCAGAACACATAGCCTCCGATGTGGGAATAGTCCTTATCCTGCAAACTCAGGCAAAGGGTATACAGCCCGCCGACAGAGCAGAACACGCAGAAGGCAAGCCCTGCGTTCCGCAGCCATTTGAGGAAACGGGGGATCTCGCCCCGGGCTTTTTCCGAAAGATAAGGGTTCATAAACATGCTCCTTTCAGAACGAACCGCCTCCGCCGCCGTGGGTCGTGCCGCTGGAGGAGGTGTGGGTGGAGCTGCCGCCGGAGCTGTCGGAGTCCTTTTCCTCCACATGCTCCGTGCGCTGCACATCCCGGTACAGGAACAGCTCCCGGCTGTTGGTCAGATTCATGCTGCCCTCCCGCACATAGCTGGCGGCGTTCTCCTGGAACGCCACGCTGCGCAGCTGGCTTTTCATTACGCTGACGACGACCCATGCCAACACAAGGCCGATGCCCAGCGCAAGGAACAGGTACATGAGAGACAGCGGCTCCCGGGGCAGGTTATTCACGTCATAGGGGTGGCCCGCCCGGGCAGCGTCGATGTAGGTATCCGACCACTGGACAAAGGTGCGGAATGCACCGGCGTAATCTCCATCGGCCATGAAGGGGGTCATCTGCTCACCAAGGTACTGGATGCCGGCGTCCGTAAAGGCGGTGATTCCGTAGCCGCAGGTGGAGATGTGCCATTTGCGGTCGCCCACGCTCACCAGCAGCAGCACGCCGTCCATATCGGGGCCGTAGCCGTACTGGCAGTAGTCATACAGATCATCGGCAAACTGCTCCATGCTGTCGGCACCAACGCTTTCCATCGACTCGATGGTGGCAATGGTCACATCGAAGCTCTGGCGCAGGCTCAGCTCTTCCAGTGCGTCCTCCAGCTCGTTGTCCTCGTCCTCGGTCAGCACCTCAGCGTCGTCGAACATGCGGTAGTACAGGTCGGCAAAGCCGCCCTCTACCGCAAAGGCCGGAACAGCCAGCGCCGCCGCAAGGACCAGTGCTGCCAGCGCCGCAAAGAGGGAGTGCAGTCGGTTGGAAGTCTTTTTCATCGTTCGTCCCTCCTTTACAGGATCCGTGCCAGCCACAGCAGCCACATCACGCCGTAGGATGCGGCGGAAAGAGCAGCTGTAAGACCCAGCATCCACTTGCGGGCAGCACCCTTGTCCACGGGCAGGTCACCCACGAATCTGCCGGTCTGACCGTTCATGGCAAACAGGTAGTTTTCGCCCCGCCAGCTGGTGCTCAGCAGCCAGACCGGGAACAGCGCGTACTTTGCCTTGCCGCCGTGCAGCTGGATGCTGCTGTTATCCACCCTGACCGAATCGTAGCCGGTAACGGTCTGCTGGAACGTCTCCTCGGTGGAGCGGCGGATGCGCTTGTTGGCCCGCTCGATGCTGTCCTCGGCGCTCACATCGTATTTGTCCGCCACATAGCCCGCCAGATAGGCGGTCTGGAAGGGGATGGCATCCTGCATGGCGAAGGGCTCGATGGACTCCATCAGATCGTCCTCGATCTTGGAGGAGCCGTCCACCGGCACTGCGTCAAAACCCAGTGTGCCGTCCCGCCGGACGGAGTAGTAGTTGGTCTCGGTATAGTCGTATTTGCTGTCCGACCAGCAGCGGGTCCGGGTGGCGGTGAACCGCAGCTGAGCGTCGGCGTCGCTGTCGAAGAGCCAGAAGGGCACATACACGCCCTTGATCTCGTCGATGTGGTTCTGGCTGCGGAACACCCGGGGCAGCAGGGTCTTGCCCTTGAGGTGCTCCTGCAGCTTTGCCTTGGCGGCCTTTTTGTCCAGCTTGAAGGGGATGATGAGATCTGGCCGCAGCGTCCCGGCAAACTGTCCGGTGAGGACGATGGGGTTGCCGCAGAACGGGCAGGCGGACGCCGCCATGGTGTCATCGCCCACGATCTCGCCGCCGCAGCTCTTGCAGCTGTAAGTATGCAGACCGGCGGTCTCTCCTTCTGCCCAGCTGCCGCCGGGGGTGGCCCACTCCATCTCGCTGGGCTTTTCGTCCTTCAGCTCCTCGTCGTAGCCCTTGAGGGTATCTACGTCGAACTCGGTGTCGCAGTAGGGGCATTTCATTTTCTGGGTGGCGCTGTCAAACTGGATGGCGCCATCGCAGCAGGGGCACTTGTATTCCAGCATTCCTGCCATAGCGTTTCCTCCTGTTGTTTCAAAGGGGGCCGGGGGCTCTTCCCCGGCCCCGCTGTTTTTGTGTTGGTCTCCCCGCCGAAGCGGTCGGCTCAGAAGTCCGTGGTGATGCGGAACACCACCGGCTCGTCCGGCTCGGTGGCTTTGCCGTAGTGACCCACTGCCAGGAAAGCGTTTTCCTCCAGCGGCAGGAAGACATCAAAGGTGCAGAACTCTCCGCACAGCTGGCACAGGGTCTCGCGCTCGCCCACGGGAAGGGACTTTTCCAAAAAAGTGCCGTCCGGCGCGTACAGCTCCCACATATAGCCCGTGTCCAGCAGATAGCCGTTGGGGCGCTTCATCATCACGGCGTCAAAGCTGCCCACCGGCTGCGAGCTGCGGGCCAGCTCATTGCCGTCCAGATCAAAGGCAGCAAAGTAATCATCGCCGCTGGATTCCAGCTCGCCCACCGTCAGCAGCTCGTCCCCGCTGAGGTTCAGGGAGGGCATGCTGCAGAAGGGGCCGATCTCGTTATCCCCTTCCAGTATCAGCTCGGTGTACTCGCCGTCCTGCACCAGCACCGGCGCGGAGTTGGTCCAGTAGATCACGGTCAGATCCCGGTCCTTGGAGGAATAGCAGCTGCCCCAGTAGTCCAGTGCGTCGCCGGGCTCTTCCGGGTCGCTGCCGTTCAGATCGTAGCAGTAGACATCAAAGGTGTCCATGGCGTACAGGATGCCATTGCGGTCGATGCTGAGGGCGTTGCTGCCGCCAATGTTGTACTCTGCCACCGGGGTCAGCCGATCGTCCTTGATGGCATACTCGAAGATCTTGGCAGACTGCTCTTCATCGTCTTCGTTGTAGAAGCTGAAGAAGTAATTGCCCCGGTAGCTGTCCGCGTGGATGCAGTGATGCGCTCCGTCCAGTTCCCGGCGGACGTCAAAGGGGATGTACTGCGCCTTAAAGGTGTATTCGCCGATGGTCAGTTCCCCGGTCTGGAACTGGGTCACAGGGGCCCCTGCAGGGGCGGCTTTGTCCTCTGCTGATTCCGGCTGTGCCGAAGCGGACGGGGCACTGCTGCCGGAAGCCGGTGCGCTGGAAACGCTGGAAGCGCTGGCGGCACCGGAGCCGCCGCAGGCGGTCAGCCCGAGGGCGGCGGTGGCAAGGCCCATGGCCTTGAGGAAATCTCTGCGCTGGATCTTTCTCATATCCGTTCCTCCTTTTGGGGTCACTGCACTTTTGCAAAGGCTTCGTCAGCACGGCGGCTGTACAATGCCATGCCGCCGGTCTGGGCGTCGTTTGCCAGATTGATGTTCTCCACAAAGCGGGCCTTTTCCTGCTCAGAGAGCTGCCCGCCCTTCATGGCGGCAGATGCCACGGCACCCATGGCACCGATCATGCCCATCTGGCCTTTCAGCTCCCGTTCCTCGGCCTTGGACATCCGGCGGCCGAACATGCTGGTCTCATTATCGTGGACCCCGAAGATATGGTCCAGATGCTGCCGTGCGATGTGGGCATAGCCGATCTCCCGCCGGTCCCGCTTGCTGAAGCAGATCACCAGTTCCTGCTTGATGTAGGGGTGGGGATGCAGACCCCGTCTGGTCTCTGCCTCGGTAATGCCGCGGGGCTGCACCAGCTTCAGCTTCAGGCCGCCGCCGTTGAGGGTGGGTTCCTGGCCCGGCTCCTTGGCGGGGGTCTCGTCCAGATACTCCTCATAGCTGGCAATCTGGTCGTAGCGGATCAGCTCCGGCATCTTGCCCCGGCCGCCGGTGCGGTCGTCGATGTACAGCATTCCAAGCTCATCGCAGAACACCAGCCCCATTTGCGTTGGGGTGGAGGGGTATGCGTTGACCCGGAACTCGGTCTTGTCGAACACCTCGTCGAATACCCGCTTCATCCGGGCCATGTACTCCATGTGCTCCTTTGCTTCGTCCAGCGTCAGCTCACTGAGCCGGATGTATTTGGAGCACTTGTTGCCACAGTCATCACAGAGGAACTGTCCATCCCGGAGCTTGGAGCGGTGCAGGGTGCCGCACTCCTTGCCGCAGACCGCACAGTTCTGTTTTGCGAATAAATTGGAGAAGAATCCCATCATGGTATGCCTGTCTCTTATACACATCTCCGAGCCCACGAGACTAAGGCGAATCTCGT
>ERZ1026947.653-NODE-653-length-18940-cov-5.103310_pt1 | contig 18940 bp, 20 predicted proteins | sample MGYA00519568_ERZ1026947 | MGnify/ENA primary metagenome ERZ1026947 (study PRJEB26926, sample SAMN06164744) | human gut metagenome | biome: ENVO:00009003; feature: ENVO:2100002; material: ENVO:00002003 | host: Homo sapiens | place: USA | collected 2012 ...
TTAACAAAATCGATTATGATGTAGATGTACTTGTAATCGGCGGCGGCGGTGCAGGCTCCTCCTGTGCCATCGAAGCCCACAATGCAGGTGCTGACGTTATGATCGTCACAAAGCTTCGTATTGGTGATGCCAACACCATGATGGCAGAGGGCGGAATCCAGGCAGCAGATAAAGAAAACGATTCTCCTGTACAGCACTATCTGGACTGCTTCGGCGGCGGACATTTTGCTGCAAAGCCTGAGCTGGTAAAGAGACTTGTAATGGAAGCTCCTGATGCCATCAAATGGCTGAATGATCTTGGCGTTGAATTTGATAAAGAAGAAGACGGAACCATGATCACAACACATGGCGGCGGTACTTCCAGAAAGAGAATGCATGCTGCAAAGGACTATTCCGGATCCGAGATCATGCGTACCATCAGAGATGAGGTTATCAACCTTGGTATTCCTGTAGTTGAGTTCACTTCTGCTGTTGAGCTTCTGAAGGACGAAAAGGGACAGGCAGCAGGTGCTGTTCTTCTCAACATGGAAACAGGAGATTACTCTGTTGCAAGAGCAAAGACTGTAGTAATCGCAACAGGTGGTGCAGGAAGAATGCATTATCAGGGATTCCCGACATCTAACCACTACGGTGCAACTGCAGATGGTCTTGTGCTTGGATACAGAGCAGGTGCTTCTCTTCTTTACCAGGATTCCATTCAGTATCATCCAACCGGTGCAATCTATCCGTCACAGATCCTTGGTGCACTGGTAACCGAGAAGGTTCGTTCCGTTGGCGCACAGCTTGTAAACGTAAACGGAGAAGCTTATATCCATCCACTTGAAACACGTGATGTAAACGCTTCTGGTGTTATCCGTGAATGTGAAGAAGGCCGTGGCGTGGAAGTTCCGGGCGGATTAAAAGGTGTATGGCTTGATACTCCAATGATCGAGATTCTTGGAGGCGAAGGCACCATCGAAAAGAGAATTCCGGCTATGTTCCGTATGTACATGAACTATGGCATTGATATGCGAAAAGTGCCGATCGTGATCTATCCAACACTTCATTATCAGAATGGTGGTCTGGAAATCGACGGAGACGGATTTACAAAGGAAATTCCAAACCTTTTAGTTGCGGGAGAAGCAGCAGGCGGAATCCACGGAAGAAACAGACTGATGGGTAACTCTCTTCTGGATGTAATCGTATTTGGAAGAAATGCCGGTAAAAAAGCAGCTGCAAAATGCAAAGACGTAGAACTTGGAGAAATGAATCTGAATCACGTTTATGCATATGAAGAAGAACTGAAAGAAGCAGATGTACATACTGATAAGGTATCTCCATTACTGCTTCCGAAATACGCTCGTCACGAACAGCGATAAGAAAAAGAAGGGAGCTTACCAAAATGCGTGAAGTAGAAGTAAGCAGACTTACAGATGTCATTGAAAAACTCTGTATCGAAGCAAATGAACATCTTCCGGAAGATGTAAAATGTGCCATCAAAACATGCCGTGCATGCGAAGACGGAGAAATCGCCAAGGGCGTCCTTGACAATATTATTGAGAACTTTGATATTGCCGATAAGGAGAATGTGCCGATCTGCCAGGATACCGGAATGGCATGTGTATTTCTGGAAATCGGACAGGATGTACACTTTGTAGGCGGAGATTTCACTGATGCCATCAATGAAGGGGTACGTCGTGGATACGACAAAGGATATTTAAGAAAATCTGTAGTAAGGGATCCTGTACGTCGCGGAAATACAGGAGATAACACACCGGCTATGATCTATACAGAGATCGTTCCGGGAGATCAGGTTAAGATCACAGTAGGTCCAAAAGGCTTCGGAAGTGAGAATATGAGTATGATCCGTATGTTTAAGCCGTCTGCAGGACTTCAGGGAATCAAGGATTTCATTTTGGAAGTAGTAGAGACAGCTGGTCCTAATCCATGTCCTCCTATGGTAGTCGGAGTCGGAATCGGCGGAACCTTTGACAAATGTGCTCTTCTTGCAAAGAAAGCACTGATGCGTCCTCTGGATTCCCACAACCCAGATCCATTTTACGCAGATCTTGAGAACGAAATGCTTGAGAAGGTGAATAAGCTTGGAATCGGACCTCAGGGCTTTGGCGGAAAGACCACTGCCATCGGTCTGAATATTGAAACAATGCCTACACACATTGCGGGAATGCCGTGTGCAGTTAATATCAACTGTCATGTAACCCGTCACAAAACGGAGGTGATCTGATCATGGAAAAAAGAAAAATTACACTGCCCCTGACAAAAGAACTGGCAAAGACTCTTCATGCAGGAGATCAGGTTCTTCTTACAGGAACTATCTACACCTCCCGTGATGCAGGTCATAAGCGTATGTGTGAAGCTCTTGCAAGGGGAGAGAAGCTCCCGTTTGACCCAACAGATGCAACAATCTATTATGTAGGACCGACTCCTGCAAAACCAGGAGCAGTAATCGGTTCCGCAGGGCCTACAACCAGCGGACGTATGGATGCCTATGCACCGACTATGATGTCAGTAGGAGCACGCGGTATGATCGGAAAAGGAGCACGCCTTCCAGAAGTTGTAGAAGCCATGAAGAAATATGACGGCGTTTACTTCGGAGCGATCGGCGGTGCCGGAGCTCTTCTTGCCAAATGTATCAAGAAAGCTGAGCTGATTGCATATGAGGATCTTGGCGCGGAAGCACTTCGTAAGCTTTATGTAGAGGATATGCCGCTTGTTGTTATTATTGACAGCGAGGGAAATAACCTTTATGAAGAAGGACGTAAGGAATATCTGAAAGAGCATAAACCAGAGTAATCATCGGTGTTTTAAATTTGACATATAAGAACGATATAGCCTGTATATCAAATTGAGTGTTTACAGGATTTATAGTTTATAGCTTTGAAGGTGCAGCGGACTTGACAGAGTTAAAATCGCATATGCAGAACAAAGACGAAAGACAAAGGAAGGAACTTGCTATGGACCATCATAAGAAGGTACAGACCTCAGAAGCTTTCATAAACAGTGCATTTCTTGCAGTGTCAGGAGGATTTCAGGATGCCTATACCTACTTCACACGCGACGGCGTTTTTTCCAACGCTCAGACCGGAAACGTGGTACTGATGAGTGAGCGGTTTATGAACGGCGAAGTGAAAGCAGGATTACATTATCTGGTTCCTCTGACCGCATTTTTCCTTGGAGTACTGCTGGCAGAGCGTATTCAGAATAAATTTCGCTATGCCAGACGCTTTCACTGGCGCCAGGGAATCCTTCTGGTAGAAATTATCCTGTTGTTCTTGGTAGGCTTTGTACCGGGAAATATGAATGTACTGGCTACTACCATGGTATCCTTCTCCTGTGCCCTGCAGGTACAGACCTTCCGAAAGGTAGAGGGAAACTCTTATGCCAGTACCATGTGTATCGGAAATCTTAGAAGCGGTACAGCAGCTTTTTCAGCTTATATACGCGAAAAAAAGTCGTGTCTGCTTCACCAGGCACTGTGCTATTATGCCATTATCTTTCTGTTTGCCATAGGAGCAGGAATCGGAGGACGACTCTCTGTGGCATACGGTGAAAAAGCTATCTGGGTATCCAGTATTTTGCTTCTTATCAGCTTTCTGATTATGTTTATTGAGGAGATTGAAGAAGCAGAGCATCATTGGCAATAAAAATATATATCAGCAGATATTAAAAACGGAATCTCTGAAAAGGGATTCCGTTTTTTTGTTGGCTCTGCAAAAATACAGATATGGATTTATTTGATTGGTGTCTTGTTGTCCATGCGTCCTACAAGGTAATCGATTGTAGTATCATAATAATCTGCAAGCCGGATGAGCATTTCGATTGGGAATGTGAAATATGCAGTTGAGCTTTGGCTGACAATAGATTATAATAAGATCAGAGCAAAAATCTTTCTTTAAAAGCCTGCATATAAAAGGCAGGTTTTTCTTTTTTTCTGAAAATCTTATTATATTCCAGCAAAATATTATAACAGAAACAATTCTGCAAAGTACGAAAGACAGAATTGTTGAAGAAAACACTAACATATGTTGAAGAAAACAGTTCAGTAACTGTTCACAGGTAATATTCCGCGAGGTGTTTTGACATGAATATGGCAAAATCCCGAGACATACGGGGTAAAATGCCATCACCGAAGGTGATTTGGAATGCATTTTGACCAAGTTACTGTGAACGGAGTGAACAGTAACTGTATTATCACTCCGTTCACGGTAACTTGAGTATCCAGACACAAATTTGCTTGTGCATAATATATAATAGAAGTATACTTAATATAAATACTACTCTCTAAGGAGGATTCAAAATGAAAAAGAAGAAACTAATCTGCGGTCTTTTATCTGCATCCATGGTACTTACAATAGGCGGTCTTACCTCTGTTTATGCTGCGGACACCGAAACCCTTGCTGATTATCCGGAATATAAAGAAATCGTGCAGAAATATTATGACGGTGCTTCTGCCGCATGGAATATCAGCCAGTTTCAGGAAAATAATCTCTGTTATCTGGCAGGATATTATTCAGATATCAATAAACTCGGATATTTTCTTCAGGATATTGATAATAATGGTACCGCAGAACTGTTTATAGGTGCCATTGACGATGGCGCTGACAGTTATGAGGGAATGTTTTTTGATATGTACACCCTTGTTAACGGAAGGCTTTCTCTGGTCACTACCAGCGGTGAACGCGACAGATATTATCTGTGCAAAGACAACACTATAGCCAATGAAGCTTCCGGCAGTGCTTTTCTGTCCCTGTACCATTATTATACTTATACTGACGGACAGCTGAACTTAAAAGAATCCGTGGTCTATGATGAAGAAAGAAATCCGCAGAATCCGTGGTTCTTCAGCACAACAGCTTCAACTGAGTATAATGCAGATGAATTTACTTCTATTTCAGAAGCAGATGCAGCTTCTATCAAGAATAAGTATGAATATGCGGAACTTCCATTTATTTCACTGGCAGATATGAAATAGTCAAAATTATTCACATAAAAAGCCCCCACAAATCGTTTTCTCACGTTTTGTGGGGGCTTCTTAGTATATTATAATTATCAGTTCTGCTCTACAATATGTCTTGCTACGTAAATACCACTTGCGGATGCGTGGGACAGGGAGTGGGTGACGCCACTTCCGTCTCCGATCACGTACAGACCTTTGTGGCAGCTTTCGAGGTTGTCGTCGATCTCAACTTCCATGTTGTAGAATTTAACTTCCACGCCGTACAGAAGGGTATCATCGTTTGCAGTTCCCGGAGCTACTTTGTCCAGGGCGTAGATCATTTCGATGATGCCGTCCAGGATACGTTTCGGAAGTACGAGGCTTAAGTCTCCAGGTGTTGCTGTGAGAGTCGGTGTTACGAGACCTTCCTCAACACGTTTCACGGTACTTCTACGTCCGCGGACAAGGTCGCCGAAACGCTGTACGATAACACCGCCGCCAAGCATGTTGGAAAGTCTTGCGATGCTTTCGCCGTATCCATTGCTGTCCTTAAATGGCTCGGAGAAATGTTTGGAAACAAGAAGTGCGAAGTTGGTGTTATCGGTCTTTTTCTCATCACCCTCATAGCTATGTCCGTTTACAGTGATGATGCCGTTGGTATTTTCGTTTACTACGATTCCGTTCGGGTTCATGCAGAAAGTACGGACGTTATCTTCGAATTTCTCTGTACGGTAGACGATCTTGCTCTCATACAGTTCATCTGTCAGATGTGAAAAGATAACTGCCGGAAGTTCCACGCGGACACCGATATCCACACGGTTGGATTTGGTCGGGATGTTCAGATCTTTACAGACAGTCTCCATCCATTTGCTTCCGCTTCGTCCTACGGAAACGATACATTTCTTACAGTCGTAAGTTCCTTTTTCGCAGATCACACGGTAACCGTCTTCCAGGATCTCCAGTTTCTGTACCGGTGTGTCGAAGTAGAAATCTACATGATCTTTCATTGCATTGTACAGGTTCTCAAGAACGATATAATTGATATCCGTTCCCAGATGACGTACAGATGCATCCAGAAGGTTCAGTTTGTTCTGCAGGCAGAGTTTCTTAAACTTGGTTCCTGCTGTGGAATAAAGCTTAGTTCCCTGACCACCGTATTCCATGTTGATATCATCAACATATTTCATCAGCTCGATTGCCTGGCTTTTACCGATATGCTCATACAGAGTTCCACCGAAATCGTTGGTGATGTTATATTTTCCATCAGAGAATGCACCTGCACCGCCAAAACCGCACATGATGGAACATCTCTTACAGTTGATACAGTTCTTTATCTTCTTGCCGTCGATCGGGCATTTTCTCTTCTCAAGGGAGTATCCCTCTTCAAAAACTGCCACTTTGCAGTCCGGCTTTTCTTTCATTAATTCATACGCTGCAAAAATTCCTCCAGGACCAGCGCCGATAATGATTACATCATAGTTCATGCCTTATCCTCCTTGTAAGCATTACTTCCCTTTTTGTTTATATCCCTCATCCATATACAGCAGAACCCACAGTCCTGTTGCATAAAAAAAGCTGTCGCAGAATTTCTCGTGACGGATCCTGTCACTTCCATTCATTACGGCAGTTGGAAAAATGGTTACTGTAATCTTTAACGTTAATCATATTCCTAATCTATATTACAGGATTGCCATCGCTTTGTCAAGTGTTGTTTTTGTATGAAAATCAGATGTTTTTCCGTAAAACACAAAAACACTGCCATTTTCAGACAGTGCTTCCGCTTAATTTAAAAGAAAGATAAAGAAATTCAGATAACCTGCAAAAGTCAGCCATACAAGATACGGGATCATCAGGTATCCTGCGTTCCTGGAGATATCCGAAAATCCTTTCGTGCAGAGGTACACCAGATACCACAGAAGCACAAGCCATACAAATGCAAAGAAATACCATCCTGCATTAAAGAAAAATACCGGCCACAGGAAATTTACTGCAAGCTGCACTCCATACAAGAACAGTGCTCTGTTTCTCTTTTCTGTTTTCGGCGAAATTGCCACAAGGTAAGATGCTGTTCCCATCATGGCAAACAGTCCTGTCCATACCACAGGAAATACCCAGCCCGGCGGTGTCAGAGGCGGCTGTTTTAATTTTTCAAACGTATCCATGCTTCCCTGCGTAAGAAATCCCGAAACCGCCCCAACTCCCAGCGGCACCGCCAGCGCGGTCAGCAGAGTTTTTGTTTTTTTCTTCAAAAAAATTCCTCCTGTTCTCATCATCACTGTCTAGTGTATGAAGAACAGAAGGAATTATGCGTTTCCAAAATTTTATTTACATTTTATGCTTCTCTGCTTTGAAGAATGCTTTGGTTTCTTTCGCAACGACTCCGCTCAGTGCGAACAGTGCGATCATATTCGGGATTGCCATCAGACCATTGAAGATATCTGCGATAGTCCATACAGCACTTACTGTCATGTATGGTCCGATGAATACTGCAAAAATATATAACCAGCGGTATACGATGATCTTCGTCTTGTGTCCGTTTGTCAGGTATTCGAGACAACGTTCACTGTAATAATCCCATCCAAGGATTGTTGTAAATGCGAAGAATACGAGGCAGAGCATCAGTACAAACGCTGTGAACTTGGCCGGAAGCGGAAGTCCATGCTGGAATGCATAGGTAGTAACCTGTACACCCTCGATTCCCTCTACCTGCCATGCACCTGTCAGGACGATGGAAAGTCCTGTCATGGTACAGATCAGGATCGTATCAATAAAAGTACCTGTCATGCTGACAAGACCCTGACGTACCGGCTCTTTTGTCTGCGCTGCTGCTGCCGCGATCGGAGCGCTACCAAGACCTGCTTCGTTGGAAAAGATTCCTCGTGCAACACCTTTCTGCATTGCTACGATCATAGAACCAACAACACCACCTGTCACTGCTTTAGGATTAAATGCCGCTGTAACAACAGTTACGATTGCATTCGGGATCTCTGTAATGTTGCAGATGATCAGGGCAACGCTGAAGATGATATAAATTACTGCCATAAACGGCACGATAATCTGGCTGACTGCTGCAATTCGTTTTACTCCTCCGATCAGGATCGCTGCTACGCAAAATGCAAGGATCAGAGAAGAAACAACAACTGCTACGGAATACTGTCCCAGGAATGGGATATTGATGCAGTTTGTCTTGTCCGGATCAAAGAAGTTCTGTACAGCACTTGAAATACCATTTACCTGGCTGAATGTACCGATACCAAAAAGACCTACACAGACACCAAAGAATGCAAAGATCTTACCAAGCCATTTCCATTTCGGTCCCATACCTTTCTCAATATAGTAGAATGGTCCGCCAAGACTGTGTCCGTCTTCTGCAACCACACGGTATTTTACCGCCAGAAGACCTTCAGAATATTTGGTTGCCATTCCGAAGAATGCTGCCACGATCATCCAGAAAAGTGCTCCCGGACCTCCGGCACAGACTGCTGTTGCAACACCTACGATATTACCGGTACCGATTGTTGCACTCAATGCTGTACACAGAGCTGCAAAACTGGAGATCTCACCGTCTCCCTCTTCTTCATTCTTAAACATCCATTTCAGTGCCAATGGAAGGCGGCGTACCTGAAGCAGCCCAAGTCTGCTGGTAAGAAGAACACCACCGGCTATGATCAGTACCATAAGCGGCACGCCCCAGACTTTGTCATCCACTGCAACTAAGAAATTGTTGATTGCTTCCCACATCTCAAAAAGTTCTCCTTCTGTATGTATTTTTCAGCATCATAAAAAGGGGATAAAGATAAAGAATCGTTCTCAGATAGACTGGTAAGAATCTAATAATATCAGACAATAAAAAATAGATAAAAATCAAAAAATAGAATTCAGGATGTAATTAGGTCATAGCATCCTCTGTCCTTTTGCCTGAGAGATTCAAGACGCTTGCGCGTCGCTTGCACCTTCGGCCCCTGTAATAAAACAGGCGTCTCCAGAGAAACGATCCATTTGCAGTTTGTGTCCGATATTACGGATACCTGAGAGTTTTACTCCTTCGGTGGGCATGCGCCTCTTTCCTGCAAACTTCTCCTCGTTATTGCTGTTACTGCGTTATACTATAGTGCTAAATCATAAAAAAGTCAAGAGGGAAAAAATATTCTTCCCTCTTGACTTTTTTTGGCGTTTTTTGATGTTTTATTTCGGGCTGACGATCTTACCTGCGATCGCACATGCTGCTGCCGTCTTTGGAGATGCCAGATAGATTTCTACCTTGGAAGTTCCCATACGGCCAAGGAAGTTACGGTTGTTTGTCGCCACAACACTCTCTCCGTCTGTCAGGATACCGCCTGCACGTCCACAGCACAGTCCGCATCCCGGATGTGTGATCATTGCACCTGCTTCTGCCAGAGTGTCCAGAATACCAAGCTCAATCGCCTGTCTGTAGATCTTGCGGCTTGCCGGTGTCACGATCAGTTTTACATAGTCAGCAACTTTTTTGCCCTTGAGGACTTCCGCTGCTGCTGCGAGATCCTCCAGACGGCCATTTGTACAGGAACCGATGAATACCTGATCGATCTCAGTTCCCTCAAGAGTGCTGACGTCACGGATCTTGTCTACCTGTGACGGGCATGCCATGACCGGAACAAGGTCCTCTGCACGGTAAGTTACAGTCTTGATGTATTTTGCGTCCTCATCGCCGACAAGGCTCTTCTGGAAATCGTTCAGTTCAATCTCACAGTATTCTGCTGTCTTTTCATCTGGTGTGAAGAGAGCACATTTTGCACCAGCTTCGATTGCCATGTTTGACATGGTCATTCGGCTTGCCACGGACATATTCTTTACTGCACTTCCTGTGAATTCCAGTGCACGGTAAGTAGCGCCATCTGCACCGAGATCACCGATCAGACGCAGGATCACATCCTTGGACATCACGTTCTCCGGAAGCTCTCCCTCGATCACAACTTTAATGGTCTCCGGAACTTTGATCCACATGGTTCCTGTTCCGAGGATACTTGCCATCTCTGTATATCCGATACCGGAAGAAAATGCGCCGACACATCCATAAGTAGTTGTATGGCTGTCTGTACCAAATACGATGTTGCCCGGTTTGACATAGCCAGCCTCTGTCATCAGCTGATGGCAGATTCCGTCGCTTCTGTGTACGTTTTTCATTCCGTATTTCTCTGCAAAAGCATCTCCTGTATGGAAATGTCTGGTATCATCAAGCTGGCTTGCCGGAACAAGGTGATCATAGATCAGAACTACCTTATCCGGATCCCATAATTTCTTGAATCCCATTTCTTCAAATTTATCCGCAACAAACGGAATAAAAATATCATGGATCATCACTCTGTCTACATTGACTGTTACGATATCGCCAGGTTTTACGGCATGACCCACATTGTTTCTGATAATCTTTTCGATAACTGTTTCGCCCATCTGCTTCTCCTCCTTAGTCCAGTCCATTCAGTTTACGCATGGCTTTTACAAGTCCGCCGGCCTGGATGATGCTCATCAGGTTCTCCGGCAGAGAAGCGATCGGGTACTGTTTTCCATCATAGTCAACATGTTCATTCATCACAACGTTCACGGTATCTCCCTCTTTGATATCATCGTGAAGATCCGGCTGCTCGATCAGCAGAAGTCCGTTGTTGATGGAGTTCCTGAAGAAAATTCTTGCAAAAGATTTTGCAATGACGCACTGAACGCCCAGTGCTTTGATGATCTCCGGTGCCTGCTCTCTGGAAGAACCGCAGCCGAAGTTTTTGCCGGCAACAATGATGTCGCCTTTCTGGATCTGTCCAGCCAGTTCCGGACGGAGCGGGCTGAATCCATACTGTTTCATATCGTCGATTGTTTTGAGTGCCAGATACTCGGTCGGGATGATGATATCGGTATCAATGTCATCGCCAAGTACCCATACTTTACCTGTAAACTTTTCCATAATCTATGTATTCCTCACTGAATATATTGTAGGTGTTTCTGTTGTACTTTATCAGATTTCAGATGGCAGTGCGATTTTTCCTGCGATTGCAGATGCTGTAACAGTCGCTGCGGATCCAAGATATACTTTGGAACTTGGATGTCCTGCACGTCCTTTGAAGTTACGCGTTCCTGTACTGATCAGGACTTCGTTTTCACCGATAACACCCTGGCAGCTTCCCCAGCATACACTGCAGTTCGGGTTCATAACGATCGCACCTGCTTCCATGAAAATGTCGATCAGGCCTTCTTTTAATGCCTGACGGTAAATTGTCTGGCTTGCCGGAACAACGAGGAAACGTACCTTGTCAGATACTTTCTTTCCTTTGATGATCTCGGCACCTACGCGCAGATCTTCGATACGTCCGTTGTTGCAGGAGCCAAGGAATGCTTCGTTGATCTCGATTCCACATGCTTCTTCTGCCGGAACAACATTGTCTACAAAATCCGGTTTTGCGACTACCGGGCGGACTTTGCTGAGGTCAAAAGTATATTCTCTTACGTATTTTGCATCCGGATCACTGTGGAATACAGCTTTTGGCTCACGTCCATGTTCTTTGAGGTATTCCATGGCTTTTTCGTCTGCTTCAAAGATACCGGTCTTTGCACCTGCCTCTACTGCCATGTTGCAGAGAGTCATACGGTCACTGATGCTTAAAGTCTTAGCACCTTCTCCGGTGAATTCCATTACCTGATAGTTGCATCCGTTTGCACCTACTTCACCAATGATGGTAAGGATCAGGTCACGGGCAGTCACACCTTCCGGAAGCTTACCGATGAGGTTGAATTTTACAGATTCCGGAACCAGTACCCAGGAAGTTCCTGTCACCATTCCATAGAGGAAGTCTGTGCATCCGACACCGGTACCGAATGCGCCAAGTGCACCATAAGAACAGGTATGGCTGTCTGCGCCAAAGATCAGTTCACCCGGGCGAACATAATTCTCGATCATAACCTGGTGGCAGACACCCTTGCCTTCCCAGAAATCAATGTTGTTTTCTTTTGCAAAGTCTCTCATCTTCTTCTGGGATGCTGCTGTCTTCGGGCAGTCAGACGGTACGTTGTGGTCAACGATGAAAACGAGTTTCTTTGTATCTGCAATGTGCGGATGGTTCAGCTTGTTTTTGTACATATCTACAGTCAGATGAGTAGTTCCGTCATTGCTCATTAGACGGTCAAGCTGTACCGTATGAATATCGCCAGGTTTGACGCTGTCTACACCGGCTGCTGCTGCGATGATTTTTTCTGCAATTGTCATTCCCATGGTTATTTCTCCTCCTTGTTCAGTGAAGCGATCAGACCGCCCTGATTCAGAATTCCCTGCATATATTCCGGAAGTTTGGTACAGGTATATGTCTTGCCGTTTGCAACTGCTGTACCGTCGGACATATGAAGTTCCATGGTATCTCCGGTCTGTACATCATCCGGAAGATCTTTACAGACGATTGCCGGAAGCCCGATGTTGATCGCATTTCTGAAGAAAATTCTTGCGAAGGATTTGGCGATGACTGCCTGTACACCAAGTGCTTTGAGGACGCCCGGTGCCTGCTCTCTGGAAGAACCACAGCCGAAGTTCTCGCCGCCTACTACGAAATCTCCTGGTTTTACTTTCTTTGCAAAATCAGGATCTAATGATTCAAATGCATGACCTTTCATCTCATCCAGGTTCGGCAGAAGCAGATACTGGGATGCAATGATCTGGTCTGTATCAAGGTCATTATGAAATTTAAAAATTGTACCTTTTTCCATAATAATGATTCCTTTCTATGTATAACTATTCATTTTCTCTCTATTCTACCACAAAATCCCACAATAGCAAAATGCATATTCATAAGAATTATGCATTCGATGCGAAACATTATAAAAAAGCCTGGCCTTCATTTCATGTTCTATCGTGAAAGCCAGACTTTTTAAATTATACTCTCTATATTACTTTATGCTGCAGCCATTTGCGACTGTGGAATCTCCAGGTAAAAATAATACTGCGGACAGTCCAGTCTGCGAACATTCCGATCCAGACGCCCATCGGACCAAAACCCATGACTCTGATCAGAAATACACAGAGGCAGAATCTGCATGCCCACATCGTACAGCAGGATGTGATCATGGAAAATTTCACATCTCCTGCCGCACGGAGCCCATACCCCGGAACAAATGCCATGGTCCATACAAGCGGTTTCATGATCGTGATCCACATCACCATATGGAAACACATATCTGCACTTTCTTTTTCCATGCCTCCAAGGATCGTGACTGGTTTTGTCAGTGCAAATACGATCAGGCAGCTTGTCAGTACTACGATTTCTGCAATTACGCAGAGCTTCTTTATGTAGTAGACTGCCTCGTCTTTTCTTCCTGCGCCGAGACACTGACCGACAATCGTCATCAGACCTACCCCCACACCGATTGCTGCGATACCATTCAGGTTTTCCAGAATGTTCGTCATCGCCTGTGCTGCGATCGCCGCAGTTCCAAGAGTAGAAACCGTAGACTGGATTGCCAGTTTGCCGAGCTGGAACATACTGTTTTCGACACCAGATGGAATTCCGATTCCGAGGATTCTTTTTATCATGGACCAGTTCGGACGGATCTTGAAATAATCACGTACTACGATCTCCTGACCTTTCCTTTCTTTTCGAAGCTGGATCAGTACTACTACCGCACAGAAAATACGGGAGATCAGTGTAGAAAGTGCCGCACCTGCTACTCCCATGTGGAAAACCCAGATCATAATGGCATTTCCGGCGATATTCATCACATTGGAGATCATGGAAATGGTCATAGGACCTCTGGTATTGTCCTGCGCACGGAAAATAGATGCTGCTGAATCATACGCCGCGATAAACGGGAAGGACAGGGCTGTATAAAAGAAATAAACTTCTGATGCCCTCATAACTTCCGCTTCGACTGAGCCAAAGATCAGTCTCAGAAGTGGTTTCTGGAAAACAAGGCAGATCAGACTCACCGCTACTGAAATGGCTGTGATGATAAACAACACCTGTCTTGCAGATTCATTTGCTTTTTCTTTGTTTCTCTGTCCGATATACTGTGCACAGACGATCGCGCCGCCTGCCGCCAGTGCGGAAAATGCCTGAATGACGAGCACGTTGATGGAATCTACCAGCGATACCGCCGAGATTGCCGCCGAACCGACATTACTCACCATCATGGTATCCGCAGTTCCCATGATCGAGTTCAACAACTGTTCCAGCACGACCGGAATAAGCAGATTCCGGATCATGCGATTCGTGAACATATGCTGTTGCTGTTCCATTTTTCTACCTCAACTTCCCCTAATACAATTTATAAAATCCACCGGCGGTCATACCGTCTCTGACATTATGTTCCTTTAAATCGAATAATGCAAGTTTTTATCAAAAAACATATTACGGGAGCAGTTCATATGCAATGCGCGGACTTCCATCTGGCACGTGCACAATACCACAGCTTACGAAGCCGTATTTTTCCAGTACGTGCTGCATTACTTTGTTATCCTTATGTGTGTCGATCCGAAGATGTGGCACCTGCGCGCTACAATAATCCATGACATGACCAAGGACACCCTGCACGGTTCCGTCGCTGGCTACCCGATGCACGGCAGCATAAGGTTCCTCTGACTTCCATCTGCCTTCTTCTATCTCCAGATAGGTCGGATCTTCTCCTATAATAAAGGCGAATACTGCATGAATGCCCGCTTCCTCCAGTACATACAGATTTCCCTGGCGGATATCTTCTTCGATCAGAGCTTCCGGTTCGTCACCTTTGCCCCATTGTGAATGGTTGCCGTTTTTTCTCATAAACTGTCTTGCCATCTCGTAGATCTCCCGGATTCTTGGAAGATCCTGTGATGCGGCTTTTCTTATTGTACAGGACATGTTTTTCCTCACTCTCTGCAACTTACAATAGTTACTTATAATACTCCCTGTTCATGCATCTCTCTTGACACGGAAACGTATTCTTTGCTGTTCTCAAGGATTCCCAGTTTTTCTTCCCAGGTAAGATTTCGTTTGATCCTGGCAGGACTTCCCATTACGAGGGAACCGTCCGGTATCACAGTGTTCTTTGTTACCAGGCTTCCCGCTCCTATAATGCAGTCATTTCCAATCTTCGCGCCGTCAAGGATCACTGCACCCATTCCGATCAGGCTCCTGTCTCCGATCGTACAGCCATGGATCACGGCATTGTGCCCTACGGTAACATTATTTCCAATATGGACCGGCTTGTTATGGCTTACATGAACTGTACAGTTCTCCTGAATATTCGACTCTTCCCCGATCACAACAGGAGCCTCATCTCCACGGATCACTGCAAAGTAAAGCACACAACTGTCCCGCCCGATCGTCACATCTCCTGTGATCACAGACTGCTTCGCGATTCTCGCATTTTCTGATATTTTTACACTTTTATAATTCATTGTATTTTCCTCGGATTTCTGCTGATGTGACTTCAGTGTAGCAAACCCTGCTTTTGCTGTCAAACGCTTCTGTTTCGAAATTCATATGGCGTACATCCCATCTGGCTGCGGAAAACTTTGCCGAAATAGCTGGCAGAATGAAAGCCGCAGTTCTGGGAAACTGTCGTGATCGTCTCAGAGGTATTTCTCAGCATGGTACACGCCATCTGCAGGCGGTAGTCTTTGAGATAAGCACCCGGTGAAATATGGATTTCTTCCTGAAAACATCGAAGAGCTTCTCTTTTGCTTACTTTTGCAGCATCTGCAATATCACTCAGGGAAATTTCATTTCTGTATTCTTTATGAATAAAGGCCAGCATTTCTTTGAGACGTTCTTCTTTTTCTGAAGTACGAAGTTTGGCAGTTTCCGGTTCCACGCCTAACATGTGGATAAAATCTATCCACATCTCTGCTATCTTATTGCGAAATGCCATCTCATATCCGAATGCCTTTTTGTCCTGGATTCGATCCATTTCCAGCATATCTTCCAGCACTTTTCTCTGCATTTCACTTTCTCGACGCAGCACCGCCGCCTGAAATTTGTGATCATACAAAACAGGGCAGATATATTTTTTATGTAAAAGGCTGCCTTCTTCTGCCAGAAATTCCGGTCGGAACATAAAGACCTGGCTTCCGGCATCCTCCATTTCCTGCGGAAAAATCACCTGATGCATCACGTTTGTGTTAATAAAAATACCATCCGATTTCCTGAGACGGATGCAGTTTCCTGCTGTCCAGTAATCTATTTCCCCTTCTCGGACATAAAGAATCTCCAGTTCCTCATGCCAGTGCCAGGGAACAACCCGGCTGTTCCCCGCTGTTATGACCATATCTCTGCTGCAGCATGGATAATTTTCCTGTAATTCAAACACATTTTCTTTGCTTGTGTCTGTGATAATCAGATCTTCCAGTAACATTTTCTCACTCCAGTTTAATTTATTCTGGCGTTATTTTACCATATATATGGCGTTATTTCTATTTTTTTCTTATGTTATAAGCGTTATTATTATAAAAACGTTAGATTTCACTTTATACACGATTGCTTATTCACCATCATTCAAAAAGGAGGATCGCTATGACATTTGATTTATTTCATCAGTTACTCTATCTCAGCTCCAGTCAAAAGGATTCCTCTGCCTTTCTTCAAAAACTGGAACACATGACTGCCACAGATGTCGCACAGGCTTATGCCTCACTTCAGATTTCTTCCAAGAATCCTCTTCCTGCTTCCGGCATGCCCCATTCTGCCTGAGTTCGGTATTGCGATTCCTTCCATTTGCCGGTAATATTCAGCTTATTTTTTCACTATATACAATATATATAACAAGTGCCATACGGTTTTCTTGCTCCGTATGGCACTTGTTTATAAGTATTCTCTATTTTAATATGTAAAAAACGCAAGGATCATATACACCACGATCGACACAATGCAATACAGTGAATTTGTCGTGGATACATACGCACTTCCATCTTCTCTCTTGAGGAAAGTCTGCATACTGAACGTAGCCGGTGCAGACATATAGGTGATTACCGCAAGATCCAGCAGTGTATTACTTCCGATAAAACTATGTACCGTCAGGAGAACACCCACGATCATAACTGCCTGCAAAGCAATACGCATCACGATCGTCCGGATACACGATCCAAAAAGTTCCGGTGTCAGTTCCATGCTGAAACCTACCACGATCAGGATGATCGCTGTCAGAGCTGTGGTCAGAATACTTTCCACGCTTGTATAAATCCCGCCTGCCGGGCTTGCAAGCAGAAGTTTGATCACGCCTGTCAATCCCGCAATGATTCCCAGAACACTCGCGATAAATGCCGGTGTTTTTACTGCGCTTACTGCAAGATTTTTTACATTGATCTTCTCACCGTTCTCGGTCTGTCCAAGCATTCCCATATAAATACTGAATCCAAAAAGCAGTCCCGCAATATCAAGAACTGCGATCTGTGACAGGTTTTCCTGTCCGCAGAGACTTGTGTACAGAGGATATGCCATCGAACCGCCCTCATACACACTGACCATAAATGGCAGATACTTGCGGTAATTTTCGGTCATAAGCGGTTTCATAAGAAATCCGATACTGAAAGATACCACAAGCATGATAAACATGATCCCGACCAGTTTCGCCGTTTCTGCTCCATAATCTGATGTCGCCAGTGCATGAAAAATTGCTACCGGAAGCATGATGTTTGTGACCAATGCTTTCATGTTGTCGATGCCGTTCTTGTTCAGCAGTTTCCATTTCCGGCATAAAATACCAAGAATGATCATCACCAGTACCGGTGATATGATTTCCAGAACTTTCATTTGTTTTTCTTCCTTTTTTACTAAAATAAAAAATACCCTGACCTCATAAAGTCCCAGGTACTTTCCATTATGTTAGCACTCTAAATCTCAGGTTTCAAGGTATTTTTCTTATACTTTTTATATTACTTTGAATGTCTTCCATTTTCCCTGTTTGAATCTCCACTCCGTTTGGAACTGCGCTCCGGAGGATCTTTTTCTGCAGGCTGACATCCAGTTTCATGATTCAGGTGCCAATGTAGCTGATCGGATTTTTTGAAGAAAATTCGATACAGTGCCGCACCTGCGTTATAGACTGCAAGTGTAGGATAGAAACATCCGCAATCAAATTATTTTGCGCATTCCTCAAGCCATTGAAAAATAACTGTTTCCTCTGTTTTAAGTACATCTGCAATCTGCGTGCTTGCCATTCCCAGCTTTGCAAGCTCTGCCGCAGTTTCCTTCGCCTTTCGCAGTTCTCCCTCTGTTAACCCGTCCTGCCTTCCACTGTCATATCCAGCCTCATATTCTGCTTCTCGAAGTTTCTTTTCTTCCTCTTCTTCTCTCAATATTTTGCACTGTTCCATTAACTCTCGGTTATGATTTTCATTGATATTCAGCGTAACTACTCTCAGCTCCAGATTTGGTTTTCCCTCCAAATGTTCAAATGCTTCAGACAGCAGATTTTCCCACCGATCTTCCTTCTTTCTTGTTCCATTATAAAACACAATAAAATTTGGTGCCGGTATCTTCTGTAAAATCGAAGGATACAATGATCTGTGATCCACCAATTTCTGATACTCACTGGATATGTATAATAAATCTCTCAACGGCATATTCGGATTATAGGTTGACTGATGTTCATATAAAAACAAATTCTTGTCTACAATAAATGCCAGATCATTTTTCATCCCCATATAAATAGCATTCTCAAGCGTTACAATTTCCAGTGCCTCTGGATTTTCATATGTAGTTCCATTAATCGCATTGTAAAGTGACAGTAGATTTTCACGATCAGAAAACAGCATCCGAAAAACTGTATCTTTATACTTCTTGTTTGCCCGCAACATCTTCCCGCTCATTTGTTTTTTCTTCGTTGTAACAGTTTCATGGTTCTTTCTTTTTGCCATAGGCATTACCTCCTGTTTTTTGCAGGAATATCAAGAACGTGTCGTACTATTATTTAGTGCACTCCAAACCCCTGCTTTTCTTTTTAATTGGATTTAAAAGCATGGATTTCTGACTGTCTCTTATACACATCTCCGAGCCCACGAGACTAAGGCGAATCTCG
>ERZ1026947.663-NODE-663-length-18768-cov-12.758510_pt1 | contig 18768 bp, 9 predicted proteins | sample MGYA00519568_ERZ1026947 | MGnify/ENA primary metagenome ERZ1026947 (study PRJEB26926, sample SAMN06164744) | human gut metagenome | biome: ENVO:00009003; feature: ENVO:2100002; material: ENVO:00002003 | host: Homo sapiens | place: USA | collected 2012 ...
TCCACGACCTCGGGCAGGCGCTGCTCCCACTCCTTGCGGCGGTTGCGGATGGGCTCCAGCTCAGCCTGCATGACGCTGTTCAGGAACTTCTTCACCTTCACGTCGCCCAGACCGCCGCGCTGATAGTGTGCCTTCAGCTCGTCGAGGTTCTGGTACTCGGGCAGGAACTCGGCAAAGTGCTCCGGGCGGCTGAATGCATCCAGATAGATGAAGACGGGGTTGCCCTCCACCTTGCCGGGGTCCTGCACGCGCAGGTGGTTCGGGTCGGTGTACATGGACATGATCTTCTTCTTGATGTCCTCGGGCTCGTCGGAGAGGTAGATGCAGTTGCCGAGGCTCTTGCTCATCTTGGCCTTGCCGTCGGTGCCGGGCAGGCGCAGGCAGGCGCTGTTCTGGGGCAGAACGATCTCCGGCTCCACCAGAGTCTCACCGTAGACGGCGTTGAACTTATGGACGATCTCGCAGCACTGCTCGATCATGGGGCGCTGGTCCTCGCCTGCGGGGACGGTAGTGGCCTTGAAGGCGGTGATGTCCGCAGCCTGGCTGATGGGGTAAGTGAAGAAGCCCACCGGGATGCTGGACTCGAAGTTCTTCTGCTGGATCTCCGCCTTGACGGTGGGGTTGCGCTGCAGGCGGGAGACGGTGACGAGGTTCATATAATAGAAGCTCAGCTCGGTCAGCTCCGGCACCATGGACTGGATGAAGATGTGTGCCTTGGCGGGGTCGATGCCCACGGCCAGATAGTCCAGAGCGACCTGCAGGACGTTCTGGCGCACCTTCTCCGGATTGTCGGCGTTGTCGGTGAGGGCCTGTGCGTCAGCGATCATGATATAGATCTCATCGAACTTGCCCGAGTTCTGCAGCCGGACACGCTCCTTCAGAGAGCCGACATAGTGGCCGACGTGGAGCCGACCCGTCGGGCGGTCGCCCGTCAGAATGATCTGTTTCATAGTTTTCTCCTTTTTCATCAGGCGCGTTTTTCCTCAACCTCTCCGTCACAGCTGACGCTGTGCCGCCTCCCCTGATAGGGGAGGCTCTGGCGAAAAGGGTAAGTTTTCGGTTTTGCCAAGAGCTCTCCTATCAGGAGAGCTGGACGCCGCAGGCGGCCTGAGAGGTTCATTTTTTATAAGTATATCCCCCGCCGCTTTCTCTGTCAACAAAAGCCGCACCGGAACGGATAAAAAAGAAAAAGCGATGGAAAACTTCCATCGCTTTACTGGCGCCTCTTGCCTGACTCGAACAGGCGACACCCTGATTAACAGTCAGGTGCTCTAACCGACTGAGCTAAAGAGGCATCTATATAAAACGGCGCAAAGCCGTTTTACTACTAAAATGGTGACCCGTACCGGAATCGAACCGATGTTAAAGGCGTGAGAGGCCTCTGTCTTAACCGCTTGACCAACGGGCCATACTACCATTGCATCGGGTGTTGTTCCCGACTCGATTATTCTAGCACAGCGCACCCGCTTTGTCAACAGGCATTTTCAATTTTTCGGCAAAAATTTCGAAAAAATCAGAACAGCCGACGTACTCTGCCCTTCACAGCCCCCAGAAGGACGTTCAGGTAAAGGCCCATGACGCTCTCCACCTCGCCCAGCTCCATGCTCTGGCGCTGGGGCAGGCCGGCCAGCGTACCGCGGTAGAGGCAGTGCAGCTCGGGCAGCTCGGCGTAATCGCTTGGGTGCATGAGGGTGCTGGGCTTTGGCAGCTCCAGCGCACCGCTCTTCTGGAGCACCTCACTGACGAACTGGGAGCAGAAATAATGCCGACGGCGCTGCCAGCGGATATGCATCCAGCAGAGCAGCAGACCCAGCGAATTGAAGCGGTAGAGCTCCCCGTGGTGCATCATGTGTTGAGTGCGGCGCTTGGCGCGGGTGTAGGCTTCGTCCGTCACTTCCAGCGCGTAGAGGGCGCAGGGGATGTTCTCCCGCATGAGGAACACGCCCCGGTTCAGGTACTCCCGGCTGGGACCTGCGGGGAACATGGTATAACCATTCTTGCGGGTAGAGCTGTAGAGGGTACTCAGGTCCTCGTCGAAGGCGAGGGAGACGTGGGTGTACTGCGCACCGGTCAGGCTGTACACGAGGTTCGAGAGCAGGGTGCCGGAGCGGGTAAGAAATATGTAAAGCGTCTTCATCGTCGTTGTTTCTCCATGCTGGCGGCTCATGGCCGCGGGTCAGACTGGCCCAGTATATCATAAGTCGTGCGTTTTTTCCAGATAAATCGCAAAATATCCACAAATATTTTGTGTCTCTACTTATAATACGTTTTTTCGCGGCCCAAAATTGCAGCCTCTTCTCTCCTGTTTTCCGCTCCTTGTATCCCAAATCGACAAAATTTTATCAAAGATTTGTTTTTGGCATAAAATCTTTAATTTGTACAGGCAAACGGGCCAGGATTTTTACGAAACTGTCTCAAATACCCCAGATTCTTAATAAGATTTGTTGCTTTTACCCGAAGAAAACCGCTCCGCCGGTTGATTTCAGCTCCGATTTATGTATAATGGTATACAGGAGAATACGCATCTGTATTTCTTTTCGTCGTCCTTTTGCGGTGTCCTTTTGGCTGAGGGCAGCTTACCGCTGGTGTCTGGACGATGACCTGAACGAAAGAAGAGGTATAAGTATCATGGCAAAGTTGGATCTGAGCAAGTATGGTATCACCGGCACGACCGAGATCGTGTACAATCCCTCTTACGAGCAGCTGTTCGACGAGGAGACCAAGCCCGAACTGGAAGGCTACGAGAAGGGCCAGGTCAGCGAGCTGGGCGCTGTCAACGTCATGACCGGTATCTACACCGGCCGCTCCCCCAAGGATAAGTTCATCGTCATGGACGAGAACTCCAAGGACACCGTGTGGTGGACCAGCGACGAGTACAAGAACGACAACCACCCCGCTTCTCAGGAAGCCTGGGAAGCTGTGAAGGAGATCGCCAAGAAGGAGCTCTCCAACAAGCGCCTGTACGTCGTGGATGCTTTCTGCGGCGCCAACAAGGACACCCGCATGGCCGTCCGCTTCATCATGGAAGTGGCCTGGCAGGCACATTTCGTCACCAATATGTTCATCAAGCCCACCGCTGAGGAGCGGGAGAACTTCGAGCCTGATTTCGTTGTCTACAACGCTTCCAAGGCTAAGGTCGAGAACTACAAGGAGCTGGGCCTGAACTCCGAGACTGCTGTGCTGTTCAACATCACCAGCAAGGAGCAGGTCATCGTCAACACCTGGTACGGCGGCGAGATGAAGAAGGGTATGTTCTCCATGATGAACTACTTCCTGCCGCTGAAGGGCATCGCTTCCATGCACTGCTCTGCCAACACCGATAAGGAGGGCAAGAACACTGCCATCTTCTTCGGTCTGTCCGGCACCGGCAAGACCACCCTGTCCACCGACCCGAAGCGTCTGCTCATCGGCGATGACGAGCACGGCTGGGACGACAACGGCGTCTTCAACTTCGAGGGCGGCTGCTACGCAAAGGTCATCAACCTGGACAAGGACTCTGAGCCCGACATCTACAACGCCATCAAGCGCAACGCTCTGCTGGAGAACGTCACTCTGGACGCTGAGGGCCACATCGATTTCGCCGACAAGAGCGTGACCGAGAACACCCGCGTCTCCTACCCCATCGACCACATCCAGAACATCGTTCGCCCCATCTCTTCTGCACCCGCAGCCAAGAATGTCATCTTCCTGTCTGCTGATGCATTCGGCGTCCTGCCCCCGGTCTCCATCCTGACTCCGGAGCAGACCCAGTACTACTTCCTGTCCGGCTTTACCGCAAAGCTGGCCGGCACCGAGCGCGGCATCACCGAGCCCACCCCCACCTTCTCCGCCTGCTTCGGTCAGGCCTTCTTGGAGCTGCACCCCACCAAGTACGCTGAGGAGCTGGTCAAGAAGATGCAGAAGAGCGGCGCCAAGGCTTATCTGGTCAACACCGGCTGGAACGGCACCGGCAAGCGCATCTCCATCAAGGATACCCGCGGCATCATCGACGCTATCCTGAGCGGTGCCATCAACGAGGCTCCCACCAAGAAGATCCCCTACTTCGATTTCGAGGTCCCCACTGCTCTGCCCGGTGTTGACCCCGCTATCCTCGACCCCCGCGACACCTACGCAGATGCCGCTCAGTGGGAAGAGAAGGCCAAGGATCTGGCTGGCCGCTTCATCAAGAACTTCGCAAAGTACGAGGGCAACGAGCACGGCAAGGCTCTGGTCTCCGCCGGCCCCCAGCTGTAAGCTGACAGCACCTCTTACATAAAGAGCTTTTATCCCCCTGTCCACACCGGGCAGGGGGATTTTTATGTCCCGAAAAAATGGCGAAACCTATTTTTTTTTTGCGGAACCATGTTATACTTAGTCCAAATTCTGCACCGCGGCAGGAAGCCTTTCGGGACATATAAGGGGTATTGCTTATGAATAATCAGACAGTCAACGACTACTTCAAGCACCACTGGGCGAAGCTCATCGTCTTTGTGCTCTTTACGGCGGTGGTGTCCTTTTTCGCACCGCTGAAAAGCTTCCAGCTCAAGTGGCTCATCGACTCCAAGAGCAAGCAGGAGGCGCTGGGCTATATGGGGCTGGTGTTCCTCATCACCTTCACCAGCTGGTTTTTCGAACGGCTGAGCCGCCGCTCCTTTACAAAACTCGCCTGCGGTGCCGTGGAGCAGGTACGGGGACAGGTCATGGAGCGGGTGCTGCGCCGCCCGGTGTCCCAATATCAGCGGGAGGGCGACGCAGCCTATCTCTCCCTGCTGACTACCGACCTGCGCACTCTCTACGACGACTATTATATGTCCATCTTCAACATCGTGTTCTGGGGCGGCATCATGCTCTGCGCTCTGGGAATGTACCTCTACATCAGCCCGGTGATGCTGGCGGCGATTTTGCTCGTGACCGTGCCGCCGCTGGTCCTGCCCCGGAAGATGAATGAGCGGCTCAAAGCCGCCCGCGACGCCTTCTCGCTCCAGATGGCGGGCTACACCCAACAGCTCAAAGAGCTTCTGGGCGGGTTCGAGGTCATCCGGGGCTTTCTGCGGGAGGACGCCTATGCCGCCCGCCACCGGGACGCGGCTCGGCAGGCCCGCACCAGCGAGCTGGGCTATCAGCAGAGCCTCAATGCAATGGTGGTCAACACCTCTCTCATCAGCAACCTCATCTTCCCCATCGTCATGCTGGTGGGCCTGTTCCTCGCCTTTGATGGCCGTCTGACGATCGGCACCGTCTCCACCGCCGCCAGCATGGCGAATTTCGTCATCACGCCCTGCAGCCAGATCGCTCAGTGCTGGGCCAAGGTCAGGTCCTCCAAAGGCATCCGCCAGCGGTTAGAAGACGCCATATCCGGCCCGGAAGAAACGCCCAAAGGTCAGCCCATCGGCAGGCTTGAGCACATCGAGTGCCAAGACACCGGCTTTACTTATCCGGGTGCTGCCGCGCCGGTGCTGAGCGGTGTCCGGCTGACCGTTTCTGGGCAGGAAAAGGCCGTTCTCGTGGGCGAGAGCGGCTGCGGCAAGTCTACACTGGCAAAGCTGCTGTTCCAGTACTACCCAGACTATACCGGCAGCATCCTCTTCAACGGCCAGCAGTTGCGCGGCATCGACCGTCAGAGCCTCTACCAGCGGGTGGGCTACATCGCCCAGACCACCTATCTCTTCAACGACACCCTCCGCAGCAACATCTGTCTGGGTGAGGATTTCCCCGAAGAGCAGCTGACCCACGCCGTGGAGACGGCGGGCCTTTCCGACTGGGTAAGCACCCTGCCCGACGGCCTCGACACCCTCATCAGCGAGAACGGCAAGAACCTCTCCGGCGGGCAGCGTCAGCGCATCGGCATCGCACGGCTGGCACTTCGCCGGTACGACCTCATCATCGCCGACGAGATCACCGCCAGCCTCGACCCCGACACCAGCGGACAGGTCATGGAAAATCTGCTCGCTCTCCCCTGCATGGTGGTGGCCATCACCCACGACGTCTCGGGGGCGTTCATGAAACAGTTTGACAAGGTATACCGGGTGGAGCACGGAAGCGTCACGCAAGCATAAAAGGAGGGCCTGTGCCGGGTTTCAGCACAGGCCCTCCTCTTGTTTTTACCGGTTATTTCGCCGCGTCGAACTCGGCCAGAATATCCTCCGTGGGAGCCGGGGTCACGAGGCTGACCACCACGCAGACGGCCAGCGAGACGAGGAAGGCGGGCAGAAGCTCATAGATGCCGAAGACGCCGCCCAGCGGGCTGACGATGTACTTCCAGACGAAGACCATCAGGCCGCCGCAGAGCATACCGGCCAGAGCACCCTGCCAGTTGCAGCGCTTCCAGAACAGGGCGCAGAGGACGACAGCGCCGAAGGAGCCGCCGAAACCGGCCCATGCAAAGCTAACGATGCCAAAAACGCTGGAATCCGGGTCGCGGGCCAGCACCACGCCCACCACGCTGACGCAGATGATGGTCAGGCGGGCTGCGAAGAGGCTCTGCTTCTCGCTCAGTTTGAGGTGGCCGAACTCCTGCAAAATGTTCTGGGACACGCTGGACGCAGCGGCCAGCATCTGGCTGTCCGCCGTGGACATCGTAGCCGCCAGGATGCCTGCAAGGATGAGTCCGGCGAGGACTGCCGCCAGCACACCGTGCTGGCTGATGAGGCTGGCGATTCGGACGATAAGGGTCTCACTGGACGAGCCGCTGAGGAATTCCAGCGCACCGACCCTGGTCATGCCGAGGCCCACCATGCCGATGACGATGGACGCCGCCATGGCGATGACCACCCAGACAGTGGCAATGCGGCGGCTGAGCACCAGCTTCTTCTCGTCCTCGATGGCCATGAAGCGGAGCAGGATGTGGGGCATACCGAAGTAGCCGAGGCCCCACGCCATGGTGGAGACGATGTCCAGCAGGCTGTAGGATGCGGCCCCGCCAGTCACAGCGTCGTGGCTGGCCGTCATGGTCAGGTAGCCGGAAAGGCTCTGGGCGTTCTCGACAACAGCGCCCCAGCCGCCTGCCACAACGATGCCGTAGCCCAGCACCGCGATGAGGGCCAGCGACATGACCACCGACTGGATGAGGTCGGTGGTGGTGACAGCGCGGAAGCCGCCCAGAATGGTATAGCCCACGATGACGAGGGCCGACACCAGCATTGCCGCCATGTAATCTACGCCGAAGAGACTGTGGAACAGCTTGCCGCAGGCCGCAAAGCCCGAGGCCGTATACGGCACGAAGAAGACGATGATGATGACCGCGCCCAGAGCGTTCAGCAGATTGCGCTGGTCATGGAAGCGAAGCGACAAGAACTGCGGTACCGTGATGGCGTCGAGGTTGGCCGAATAGCGGCGGAGCCGCCGGGCCACGATGAGCCAGTTGAGCCAGGTACCCAGCGCAAGGCCGATGGCCGTCCAGCCCGGCGAGGCAATGCCTGTCAGATAGGCCAGACCCGGCATACCCATCAGCAGCCAGCTGGACATATCGCTGGCCTCGGCGCTCATAGCCGTGACCAGCGGCCCCATCTTCCGGCCGCCGAGGTAGAAGTCGGCGCTGTCGTTGTTGGTCTTGCTATAGGCGAACCCCACCAGCAGCATAGCCGCAAGATAGACGACGATGGTGACGATGATACAGATCTCACTCATACACGTTCCCCCTTTGGTGCTTTTTCCTCTATGATAAAAGCATGGCATGATTTTACCACAGTAAAGCATCAAAGTGCAAGACCCCTGGGCAGATTCTTACCCTATGACCGAAATTTCGTCCTTTGCAGCGTCCAAAACCACTCAATATGCCAACAGGCCGTCCTCCTCTAGAGGACGGCCTGTTGGTTCGGATGAAGAAAATGATGAAAATAAAGAAGATGACAGATTATTTTGCGGCTTCGCCTTCGGGGAAGATGATCTTGTTCACGAAGAAGAAGATGACCATCGAGATGCCGCCGTTGAGCACCGTGGTGCCGATGTTGTAGATGAAATCAGGCACCAGCAGACCGGCCACAGCCACCCAGATGCAGTTGATGGAGTTGACGATGCAGGTGATGAGGCAGAAGGCCAGCAGATACCAGCCGATCTGCTTGGCGAGGTTGCCCTTGCTGCGGAAGACAAAGTTGCGCTGGATGGGAAAATTGATGCACTCGCCGATGACCATGGCCACCATGTAGGCGCAGAAGTAGGGCAGGCCGCCGTGGGCGGCGTCGTAGCCGAGGATGTTCCACTTGAAGGTCTCGCCGAACAGGGTGATGTCGATGCCCGGCCAGCCGAAGTCCACCACCGGCAGGCTTGCAAACGCCTTGGGCAGGAACTGCAGAAGCAGATATTTGAACACGGTGATGAGGTTGGACACGATGACGAACAGTCCACCCTCCCGCACCCATTTGGCCGCGGCCGGATGCTTTGCGGCAAAGTTATTCCAGAAATTCATGACCTTATTCCTTTCAGCTGTTTTTGAGCCGGTTTTCCATCTGGCTGTTCAGGATGAGATTCTTGACGAACTCATAGATGACCCGGAGGATGCCCACGAGCCAGAAGCCTTTCAGCTCCCAGACGAGGCCGTCCACCATGCCCATGCTCACCATGCCGTTGGTCATCTTGGCCAGCGCGCGCAGCGGCATATTATACTGGAACACGGTGTTCAGGTCGGGGGTGCCTTTTGCAAAGCTGCTGTCCAGACGGTAGCGCAGCACCTTCTGTGCCACCCAGCCCAGCGGACTGCGGCCATGGTCCATCTCGCCCAGCGTCATGTTCCGGTCGATGCGGACGACATCCTCCGGCACAGGGTGGCCCAGCAGAGCCTCGAACTCGGCGTCGGTCACATAGGTGATCTGACCGGAGACGTAGTGGAGCAGGTCGAGACCCTCGTAGGGGTCGGGAGCGTTGGTCCCCTTGAGGGAGACTTCCGCCGTCAGGCGGATGTCTGCGCTGGATGCACCCACGCGGAGCTGATAGCTTCCGCCTTCGACTTCCCAGCGGTCAGTCTTGACGTTCCAGTAGCGGAACGCCTTGTCGTCCAGAGCGATGCTCACCGTCCTGCTCTCGCCGGGGGCGAGGAAGACCTTTGCAAAGCCCTTCAGCTCCTGCGCCGGGCGGAAGATTTTTGCGTCCTGCTTTGCGACGTAGAGCTGGACGATCTCGGCACCGGCACAGCTGCCAGTGTTGGTGACGGTGAGGGTCACACCCTTCTCGTCTGCCTTCAAATCACTGTACTCGAAGGTGGTGTAGCTCAGGCCGTAGCCGAAGGGGAACGCCACCGGTACATCGGCGGTCTGATAGTACCGGTAGCCCACATACAGGCCCTCGCGGTACTCCACGTTCCGGCCCTCGCCGCCGAAGTTCGCCTTGGCGGGGGTATCGTCGTGAGCCTGCGCCCAGGTCTGGGACAGCTTGCCGCAGGGGCAGAGCTTGCCGGTGAGGATGTCTGCGGCCGCGCCTGCGCCTGCCTGTCCGCCCAGTGCGCCGTAGACCAGCGCCCTGCACTGGCCGACCCACGGCGTCTCTATCGGCGCACCGGCGCTCAGCAGAACGACGACGTTCGGGTTGACGGCAGCCACAGCGGCCAGAAGCTGCTGCTGGTTCTCGGCCAGCTTCATGTCGGCGCGGTCGATGCCTTCGCTCTCTCGCAGCTCATCGAGGCCGAGGCAGAGCAGAACGGTGTCAGCCTTCTTTGCGAGGGCCACAGCCTCTTCCAGCTTCTCGGCGTCAGCTGCACCCTGACGCTCGAAACCGGAGGCATAGCCCACGAAGGTGATGCCGCTGTCGTCGGCCTTGATGCTGTCCAGCAGGGTGTCCACCTGCAGGGCGTTGACGGCGCTGGAGCCTGCGCCCTGATAGCGGGGCGTCTCGGCAAAGTCGCCGATGACGGCCAGCTTCTCATTGGGCTTGAGCGGCAGGATGCCGCCCTCGTTCCTGAGCAGGACGATACTCTCTGCGGCCGCGCGGCGGGCAAGCTTATGGTGCGCGGCAGCGTCGAAGGTGCGGGGCGCTTTTTCCACCGCAGCGTGGGTGGAGAGCACCAGTTCCAGCATCTCGTCGAGGCGGGCGTCCACGTCGGCCTCGGAAATTTTGCCGTCCTGTACGGCCTTCATCAGCTCCCGGATGGAGTCGCCGCCGGGGCAGGGCATTTCGAGGGTGGAGCCGTTCTTCACGCCGAGGGCGTGGTCATTGGAGCCACCCCAGTCGGTGACGACAGCCCCGTCGAAGCCCCAGTCCTTCCGCAGAATGTCCTGCAGCAGGTGGGCATTCTCGTTGGCATAGGTGCCGTTGATGAGGTTGTAGGAGGTCATGATGGTCTTGGGCTTTGCCTCTTTCACCACGATCTCGAAACCGGTCAGATACAGCTCCCGCAGGGTGCGCTCATCGAGCACCGAGTCGCTGGCCATGCGGCGCAGCTCCTGACTGTTGACCGCAAAGTGCTTGGGGCAGGCAGAGATGCCGTTTTTCTGGATGCCGCGCACATAGGCAGCGGCCATCCTGCCCGCGAGGATGGGGTCTTCCGAGAAATACTCGAAGTCGCGGCCGCAGAGGGGGCTGCGCTGGATGTTCAGGCCGGGGCCGAGCAGGACAGCCACTTCCTGTGCGGCGGCTTCCTCGCCCAGTGCCTCGCCCACGGCTTCGCCCAGCTTCTCATCCCAGCTGCACGCAGTGGCGGAAGAGGTCGGGAAACAGGTTGCCGGAACGCTGGGGTTGAGGCCCAGATGGTCGGCGGCGCCGGCCTGCTTGCGGACACCGTTGGGGCCGTCCGAAAGGGTGATGGCCGGGATGCCCTTGCCCGGCAGAGCGCGGGTGGTAAAGACAGTCTCGCCCGAGAGCAGAGCGCATTTTTGCTCTAAGTTCAGTTTCTGGATGATGTCGGTATGCTTCATCGCATTTTCCTCATTTTATCCTGAGCAGGGCAAAGGCCCGCTGTCTGGTGCAGCGGGCCTTTGCCGTTGGTTCAGTTCAGGTGCTGCATGGAGAGAGAGTTCGGTTTAGACTTCTTCCTCTTCTTCCTTGCGCTTCTTGTAGTTCTTGATGGCGGTGTACTCCAGGCCAACGATGAGCAGCGCGGCCACGACGTCAGCGCCGATCAGGATGACCTTCCACTTTGCCATGCCGGGGTTCAGGTTCTCAGCCTCATAAGCGCGGCTGTTGACCACGGTGTAGAGGATGTTCTTGGCAGAGGTGCGCATTGCCTGCTTGCTGCTGTTGGTCAGAACAGTCATCTTGTTGAAGTCATTGCCGGTGGTGCAGAGCATCAGATCGCTGCCGTTGCGGACGCCCTGATCAGCGGTCATGTAGCCGTAGACACCGAAGTAGTCGGTCTCGACGAAGCCGAGGAAGCCCCACTCACCGCGCAGGACGTTCTGCAGCAGCTCCTTGCAGCCGCCAGCCCAGCGGCTGCCGATGTAGTTGAAGGAAGACATGACAGCGTGGCAGTCAGCATCCTTGACAGACATCTCGAAGGGCTTGAGGTAGATCTCGCGGATAGCCTGCTCGTTGGACCAGGTAGCCAGCATAGAAGTACGGTTGCCTTCCTGATCGTTCAGGGCGAAGTGCTTCATGTAAGCGTAGACGCCGTGCTCCTGTGCGCCTGCGATGGCGTTTGCGGCCATAGCACCGGACAGGACACCGTCCTCCGAGTAGTACTCGAAGTTACGGCCTGCAAAAGCGGTGCGGTGGATGTTCATTGCCGGGCCATACCAGCCGGACGTGTTCATCTCGTTGGCCATCTTGCCGATGCTGTCGCCGAAGTCGTGTGCCAGATCTTTGCTCCAAGTCATGCCGATGAGGGTAGCAGCCGGGAAACCGACAGAGCCGACGCCGGTGAAGTTGTTGTTGATGGACGCAGGGCCGTCACAGTCGTTGGTGCGCACCTTGCCGATGCTGTCCACAGCTGCAGTCTGATAGCCGCCGAAGCCGATGGTCTGCTGCAGGTCGTCGATGCTCATCTCATCCAGCAGGTCATCCCACTTGGAATCGTTGTAATCCACGCCGCGCAGGTCAGCCAGCTTGAGGCCGTTCTTTGCGCCGGTGGTGATGTCCTCTGCGTTGGGGTCATCGTCCTTCTCGTAGTTGACCTCAGTGTAGGTGTGTGCGTTGTCGAAGACAGCCTTGACCTCATCGCTCATGTTGTAATCAGCAGGAGCGGCAGTGGCCTCAGCATAGTTTGCAAAACCGTCCGCACGGGACAGATAGGTGATCTCGCCCTCTGCGAAATCGAACTGATTGGTCGCTGCAACAGTGTCGCTCTCGCGCTTGTTGGACTCGTTGTAAACGATGTCGGAGGCGACAGTGTAGGTCTTGGAATCCAGAACATTGTGGGAGTCAGAGTTGGTGCTGATGATGTAATCGCCAGCCTCCAGCACATAGCAGCCGTTGTTCTTGTAATCGTAGGAAGCCAGATCCTCGACCGGGATGGTGAAGTCGATGGTCTCGCTCTCGCCGGGGGCAAGCTCGCTGGTCTTGGCGAAGTCCAGCAGGTTTGCGGAGGCCTTCTCAATGCCGCCGTTGGTGTACGGAGGATCATTATAGATCTCCACGACATCCTTGCCGGCAGCAGAGCCGGTATTGGTGACGGTGACAGAGAACTTCAGGCTGCTGCCGTCGCTGGTGATGTCGCTCATCTTCTGGGTGAAGGTGGTGTAGCTCAGGCCGTAGCCAAAGGGATAGACAACTTCCTTGTCGTAGTCGATGAGGCCTTCATCGGCAGCAGTCTCATAGAACTTGTAGCCGACATAGATGCCCTCAGCGTAGTTGACGAAGGATGCAGTAGCGCCTGCGGGGTCGAAGAAGCTGGAATCGGAATCCAGCTCGGTGGCGTTGGTGTACTTGAAGTCACCGAAGTTGTTCCACCACGGAGAAGCGGTCAGGTCAGCAGCATAGGTGTCAGCGGTACGGCCGGAGGGGTTGACCTCACCGGCGACCACGCGGCCAAAGCCCTCAAAGCCGGACTGACCGGTGCCGGGGCAGAGCAGGACGCCCTTGATCTGGGGGTAGTTCTTGACCCAGTCCATCTCGAAAGCGTTTGCGCCGTTGTAAACGACGATGACGTTGTCGAAGTTGGAAGTGACGAGGTCGATGAGCTCTTCCTCGCGGTTGGACAGCTGCAGGAAGTGGTCGCCCTTATCCCAGTCATTGCCCTCGTTCAGGGTGTCATCGTAAGTGCCGTTGTAGTAGCCGGCGCCGCGCTGAGAACCACGGTAATCTGCCACACGGCGGACCCAGCTGCCGTCCACGACAGCAGACATGTCGGTGGGAAGGTCTGCGCCCTCACCGCCGACGCGGGTGATGACGACCATAGCGGTGTCAGAATATGCCTTGGCGTTTGCCATCATCTCGTCGGTGTACAGGCTGACATTCGGCTCGGGCAGGGTCCAGTCCTGCTGTGCCATGCCGACGCTGGGGCGGGTGGAGCAGTAATCGGTGTAGAACTTGCTCAGCTCGTCGTTGGTCTCGATGCCTGCATCATGCAGACCGGTGAGCAGGTCGGTGACAGGGTAAGCGTCGTTCAGAGCGCCGGAACCGGTGCCGCCATAGCAGGGGCTGGTGGAAGCCCAGCCGAAGACGTTCAGCTTGGAACCGGAAGCCACAGGCAGGATGTTGTCATCGTTCTGAGCCAGAACGATGCCTTCCTGGGTGATCTCATTGACCAGCTCGGTGGCCTCTGCGGAAGTCTCCTCACTGATGGAACCTTCGCCGGAGACCAGATCCAGCATGGTGGACATGGGGCCGGTGCAGATGAGGTTGACGACAATCGCCAGCGCCAGCAGAATGGCGAGGCCGGACTGCGCACGGATCATCTTCTTTTTCGCTTTGGGCATCTTCCGCACCGCGAACATCACGAGGAGCGCGAGTACGAGGACGACGCCGAATGCAATCAGGTAGTTCTGAATGTTCGAAACTACCTGCATTACATCATCCATATTGATGGACAACATAATTTTCTTCCTCCTTATTCTGAATCCATATTTTCCGGGTACAGCTCCCGGAGCGTTGCCTCTATTATAAATGGATTCAAAGAAAATTCACAAACATCTTCACAATCTGTCATTTTGGAGGCATAGTTTGCAGAAGTTTCAATTTGGTTTCAAATTTTATTGTGCTAATCCACAATTTTGAGAACGGTTTTATTGTGCAGAATAACAAAACGTCTCTGTCATCGCTGTGCGATGACAGAGACGTTTCTCACGATGGGACAGGCAGCAAGATCCGCAGGGTGAACCAGCCGTCGGCCCAATGAAGGGTCATGGTGCCGTCGTGGTGCTGGGCGGCCGCCTGCACGCCCTGCAGGTCGTAGCCGCCGTGGGCGTTGTGGACGGGCAGACCGTCCGCGCCCATCTCCACGGGCTGGGCGCAGTAGTTCTCGAAGCGGAGCATCACGCAGCCGCTCTGGTTATAGATGGCCACCCGCAGCAGACGCTTTTCGGGGTCGGGCTCGGCCAGCACGCTCTCGATGGCGTTGTCCAGCGGCGCGCCCACGAGGGTACACAGCTCCCGCGTGCTCAAAAAGCCCAGTTGGCTGCCGTCGGCCACGCTGGTCATGTTGATGCCGCGCTGCTGGCAGTCCATGCTTTTGGCGGTCAATAGTGTATCCAATACCGGGTTGCCAGTCTTGTTCTCGGCCTCATACTGCCGGAGGCCGCTCTCCATCCGGGCCAGAGCCGCGTCCTGCTTGGCCCGGTCGCGCTCGGCGCGGATGTCCGCGATTTGAATCTTCAGCTCGTGATAGCGGCTGTTGATGAGCCGGATGCCCTCTTTGCTCCGCTTGTACTGCTCGTACTGGCGGTGGAGCACCTCGTCCATGGCGGCAAGCTCACTGTGGAGCGCCGCCTCCCGCAGCTGTTCGTGCTGGACCGTCAGGATGAGCACGCCGCAGATGTCCACCAGCGTGCGGATGTAGTAGACGCTCATGTCCACCTCGCAGTCGCCCAAGAACAGCAGGTTGCTCACCGCGAAGACCATCGCCGCCATGACGACGGCCACGAGGGCCGCTTTTCCGCTGATGACGATATGGCCCTTGGGACTTTTGTGCTTATGCTCCAGCACCCAGATGCAGCCGAAAACGCCGCCGTAGACCACCACCAGAAGCAGCAGTGACAGGCCGTCGGCCCCGCTGCGCTGAGGCCAGAGGAAGCAGTGCAGCTGCCACTCGGCGCTGGCCGCCAGCTCTGCCAGAACGAAGGCCCGGGCGCAGACATAGCCCGCTTCCAGCAGGGAGATGGTGCGGGTGACCCAGAGGTATAAATACTGTATCCCCACAGCTGCCGCCATGCAGGGGATCCACCACGCCAGCGGAACTCTGCCCGTGGCCTGCAAAAAAGCACTCAGGGCCAGCGCCCATGCCGCACTGGCAGCGATGGTGGCCGTTTTGCCGAAGCGGATGCCCAGCGGCAGGGCGTAGATGCCCACGGCCAGACACTCGGCCAGCGCCGTATACAGGCGCGGGATGTTGGGCAGTGCCGTCATGCACCCTCACCCCCGATGTGGTCGGCCAGCGCCGCGAGGAAGGCTTTCCGCCGGGGGCGGCTGACCTGCAATTCGTAGGGTCCCACCTGCACCATCCCCTGCTGCACGCTCTTCACCTGTGCCAGATTGACAAGGTAGCCGCTGTTGCAGCGGGCAAAGGGCCGCTCGGCCAGCTTTTCCTCAAAGGCTTTCAGGGTGCCTGCCGCCACGAAATCGCCCTCTTCGGTATAAAAATGGACGCGGTGTCCCTCGCTTTCCAGATAATAGATGAGGGACGAATCCAGCCGCCGCATCCCGCCCTCCACCGGCAGAGCCAGATAATGCCGTGCGCGGCGGCGCAGCTGTTCTTCGGCCTTGCGCAACTGCTGCGAAAACGCAAAATAAGGCACCGGCTTGAGCACATAGTCCAGTGCGCCCACGGCGTACCCGCCGATGGCGTACTGCGCCATATTCGTGATAAAAACGATGATGACGTCCTTGTCCAGCTCCCGCACCCGCCGGGCCGTCTCCATGCCGTCCAGATGCTTCATCTCCACGTCCAGAAACAGGATGTCGTACACCGGGCGGTAATCATCCAGCAGCTCCATGCCGTCAGCGAACTCCGTCACCGCGAACTCGGTGCCGTACTGCCGGGTGTGCCGCTGCACATAGCCCTGAAGCTGCGCCCGCACCTCTGCCTCGTCCTCGACCAGAGCAATGCGTATCATTGCCGCACCTCCTTTTTCCGCAATTTTTCTAGTTTTTATTGTAACACGAAATAGGGCGTGTGGCAAATAGGAGAATAAAACAGCAGCCCCGCTTCATCTGCCGCGAGGCTGCTGTTCTGTGATTGGAAAATTTCAGGCTCAGTTCGTCTTGACGGCCACAAGGATACGGATCTTCCTGCCGCCGGAGCAGCCGAAGTTGTCGTACCAGCCGATGAGTTTATAATCCTCGGTGTTGATCTTGGGCAGCGAGGTCGCGAAATACTGGCCGTTCGACCACAGATACACCTGCATATCGTCGGCGGTCTCATAGCGCTTGTCGCCGCTCATGACCGAAGCTGCGCCCAGCTTATCGATGACTACCGGCGAAAGCTGGAGCATCCGGTTGATGGCCTTGCCGTCAGCAGAACGGCCGATGGCGATGCCGCCTGCGATAACGGGGTACTTGGTGGCGGTGCTGTAGGCCACCTGCTTGCCGCCGGAGTAGCAGACATAGGTCGCACCCTCGCCCAGATAGTTGAGGAAGTCGCCCAGCGTACCGCCCACGCTGTCGCCGGTGCGGCGGAGCACATAGCTGAACAGCTGGTCCGTCTTGCCGGTAAGGGTGTTCCAGGTAGAGCTGACGACACTGCCGTCGATGAGGCCGTAGAGCACATCGCTGGTGCTGGGGACAAGGATGTTCTTCACATCCTGGAAAGTTTCCTCATCGGTCTTGTCCACCTTGGTGGTGGTCGTGGTGGTCCCAGCGGGGAGGCCTGCGGCCTCTCTTGCGGCGTCCTGTGCCTTATCGCTGATCTTTTTGTCGATCTTCTTGGCGGCTTCGTCCGTCAGGCGGCGGACAGAATCCAGCGCAGCGTACTCCCACAGGTCACCGGTCACATCGTCGAGGATGACCCGGTCGATCTGGCCTGCGGAATTGGTGGTGTAGTAGCGGACGTCGCTTTCACTCAGAGTTACCCCCGATAGGCGGCTGGGGCGAACTGCCCCAGCCACACCCTCCGACGTCGTATCAATGATCTGCACGTTGTCTGCAAACGGGGTGTCGCCCAGCGCGGTGCCGTCGGCGCTGACGGTGCCGCTGGTCGAGCGGGGCGAGATGGACTGGACGCTTTCGCCGTCACCGTCCACGCTGATCTCCACCAACTTGCCGGCCGGGAAATTGAGCTTATTATCCACGTTGACGGTGCGGGCGGTGCCGTCGGTACACATGACCGAGACAGCCTGCTGCACCTCAGCGCTGTTCGTCTCCACGAGGGTGCGGGATGAGGACTGGACCACGCCGTAGAACACAGCGTCTGCCGCGTCGCCGGTGAGGACGGAGACAGCTGCATCGTTCATGCCCAGCAGCAGAGTGACCACCTGGCCCACGCCGCCGCCGGACAGGGAGGACAGCTGGTAGGCCACAGAGGGCGAAGCGATGGCGTAGGTGACGCCGGCCACGGTCACAGAGGTCGGAGCGCTGGCCGAGGGCGAGACAGCCGTCACACGGCCTGCGGCGCGCTTATTGTAGATCCAGACGGTGCGGGCGCTCTCGTTATAATAGTAGACATCATAGGGAGAGAGGGCCGCAGAGGTGGTGACTTCGTCGTTGCGGTAGATGGCCGCCGGGGCGAAAGGCAGGACGGTGGAAGCATCTGCCACGAAGGGACCCTTGACGTTGTCCAGCAGGACCGACGAAATGTCCACCTGGCCGTCGCTCACGGCAAAGCCCAGGGTGGAAGCGTAGACCTGACCGCTGCCGTTCATAGCGGTGAGGGCGTTGTAGAAGAGCATGGTACCCTGCTCGAGGGTCAGAGTCTCGCCCTGACGGGCATTGATCTCATTGCGCAGGCCCAGCGCGCTGGCCTTGCTGAGCTGAGCTGTGGGGAAGGTACCACCCAGCTTTGCCACATCATAGCCCAGCAGGCGCAGCGCCATGGTGCAGGCTTCTTCCAGCGTGACGGTGTTGTCCGGACGGAAGCTGCCGTCGGAGTAGCCGGTCATCCAGCCGTTCTGGACGGCAGTGCGGATGTAGACCGCATAGGGAGAGTCGCTGTCTACATCGCTGTAGAGGCGGCCGGTGCGGCCCTGTGCCGTGGTGGTATCGCGGTAAGCAGAGAATGCGGTGAGGAGGCGGGCCGCCTGCCCACGAGTGAGGGGCGCACCCAGAGAACCGGCCTGCTCGGCGGTCAGACCGCCCAGTGCCGTCGCCGTCTGGACTGCCGCGTTGGAGCCGACCGCAGAAGCGGGCAGCACCAGCATGGAAACAGCCACGCAGACAGCCAGCAGGAATGCGAGGAATCGTTTTTTCATGGTAAACTCCTTAATCATATCTGAGCGCTTCGATGGGGTTCAGGCTGGCGGCACGGCGGGCCGGCAGGAAGCCGAACAGGACACCGATGCCGCAGGAGATGCCCACGGCGATGGCTGCTGCGCCCGCCGAGGGGGTGACGTTCAGGGTAATATCCGTCAGGATATACGGAAGGATCTGGTTGATAATGGCCGACACGACGTAGCCCAGCACGATGCCGAGGCAGCCGCCCAGCGCCGACGTGACGCCGGCCTCCACGACGAACTGGGTCAGGATGGTGCTCTCCTGTGCGCCCAGTGCCTTGCGGATACCGATCTCACGGGTGCGCTCGGTGACGGACACCAGCATGATGTTCATGATGCCGATGCCGCC
>ERZ1026947.669-NODE-669-length-18615-cov-7.682058_pt1 | contig 18615 bp, 16 predicted proteins | sample MGYA00519568_ERZ1026947 | MGnify/ENA primary metagenome ERZ1026947 (study PRJEB26926, sample SAMN06164744) | human gut metagenome | biome: ENVO:00009003; feature: ENVO:2100002; material: ENVO:00002003 | host: Homo sapiens | place: USA | collected 2012 ...
TACACTCGACTAGTCGTCGGCAGCGTCAGATGTGTATAAGAGACAGGTATAAATACAATTGGTGACTCTGTCGGTCTGAGCATGATGACCTGGTTTACTTCCACGATATCAACACCCTCATTTAAAATCTCGACAGAAAATATGTAATCCAGTGGCTGCATTTTTCCATCTGCTTTATCTATTTTCTCTGTTCTTTCCGTGTCAAATATCTGATCTGCATTAGCTTTGTTAGTGGTATCTAACGTATTTTCATCCATCGCAAGCCGCTCAAAGGCTCTCTGTCTCTCCTCCTCGGTGGCATCTCCATTTAATGCAATTGTACGGAAAAATCTGCCTGTCTCAGGATTTATTGTCTGATTAAACTTATTCGATAATTCGACTGATTCATCTATTCTGCTGCAAAAAATCAGTCCCTTCACCCTGTCGCCGCTATGTCCAAAATAATTGGCCTGCTCGATGATATGCTTTACCCTCTCATCACCAACAAGCTGGTTAAACGATGATTCTGTAAGCTTTTTACTCTTTATCTCCTTGTCACCAAGCAGTGAAACATCTGTTATTCCAAAGTAGTGGAATGGGCACAGCATGTTTTCCTCCATAGCCTGCTGCAAACGAATCTCATATGCAATCTGATAATTAAAAATCTGGTAAATATTTTTTCCGTCAATATCATCATCGCGCTTATCGGGAGTCGCTGTCATTCCAAGCCACAGCTTTGGTGTGAAATAGTTCATCACTTTCTGGTATGTGTTGGCCGAGCTATGGTGTGCCTCGTCCAAAATTATGCAATCAAAGTCATCCGGTGCATATTTTCTCAAATGCTCATCACGATTTAAGGTCTGTACCGTCGCAAAAACATAATCCCTGTCATAGTCACTGTGCCCTGCACCAAATAGTCCCATAGAAACTGATTTATCAAAAATCTTTTCATAGGATTTCTTTGTCTGTCTTGCAAGCTGACCTCTGTGTACGAGAAACAGTACTCGTTTAAAGCCCAGCTCGCGCATGGCAAACGCAGATGCATATGTTTTTCCGGTACCCGTAGCTGATATGAGAAGTGCCCTATCCTCACCTTTTTCCAGTATTTTTCTCAGATTTGTGATAAAGCCAACCTGCATTGCATTTGGCTTTAATCTGTATTTTTCAATGGATGGAGTTTCCTCGCTCTTTGCAATCTCACGCTGTCTTTTTATGATTTGATAGCGCTCTTTATACTCCTCATAAAAGCTGTCAAAGGAAAGAGCATAGCGCGAATTCCAAAGCTCATTGTATTCCTCAACAATCTGCTTTGCCACCTCTCCCTGCTCTGTAGATACAACCTTTGTATTCCACTCTCTGTTACTCGTAAGTGCGGCGCTTGTCATGTTTGAGCTTCCGATAATGATTCGGTAAATCTCTTCTTTTTTGAATATATATCCCTTTGTGTGAAAGCCTTCAGCGGCCTTCTCCACATCATACATTTTGAGCGTGATATTCGACAAGCCATGAAGTTTCTCAAGCGCCTTTGGTTCACTGAAATTCAGATAATTTGTGGTGAGAATTTCTCCCGGAATACCATTTTTCTCCAGCTCCTTTAAGGTCTGAAGCAATGGCGTAATGCCTCCCATCGTGATAAAAGCAACGCTTATCTGAAATTTGTCACAGGCCAGCAGCTCATCTTCTATTGAGGATATTACTTTTTTGCCTTCTTTATGGTTGTTTGACAAAAATTGCGGCTGATAAGCCAGGCTTGAATTGTATCCACTATTGATGAAGCCTGTTTCCAAACCGGCGCGTAGTTCTGCTATTTTTTGTTTATTCATACTGCCTCCCACAGCTCATTCCATCCGGCATAGCCCATCGATACAAAGTATCTAAACCATACGCGCCATGCATCATAAAACAAGCTGTCTTTGTTCTCCTCCGCCAATGTTACCAGGTCAGCACACCTTACTACATAGTCCTTATCCTTTGTGAAACGACCTGTTGATATGCCATTTTTGTATAGCTCATACAGATTTTCAAGGGCAGCCTTTGCTGTAGCCATGTCAAAATTGCAGGCCCCACTTTCGTTGATTTCATTGAATTTAAGGCACTCCCTATAGTTTTTTTCTATAACGTTATCTGATACTTTATTTTCCATGTTATCACATTCATCCCTTTAGCACCATCTCATGCCATCGATTCCACTGATTTTACTCTAATTTAAAGCCTATAATTTAAGAATTTCAAATTTTATTCCCACATCCCGCTATCCAAAACCTTCTGCAAACTCTGAATTACGGTCTCATAACCTACCGGTACAAAAAGCAATCCCATAGTAATATCTTCGTAATCTCTTTTATATACCTGACTATTGATTATCTCCCTCAATATATCAGCCACACATACACCTTCTTTTGCAGACGGGCAGACAATCATTTCCGAGCGCACAGCACGCACTTCCGGTATAAGATTTGGTAGTTCATTTGAGATTCCCATAGTTTCTACAATCTTATGAATATCGTATAAATGTCTGGAATGCCGCTCTGTCTTTTCTTGCATATAGTAATCACACAATGCAAACACCTTATCTATCAGAGTTCTCTCTATGGTTTGTGTTGTAATTTTAAAAGGCATCAATTCATATGTTTCAGCCAAATCCAATCGATTGATTCTACTTAAGAAACGATAGATATAATTATCTACCATACGTTTTGTGGTTGGAAACGGCAACATTGCTACATATGTTTCTATTACCAATTCCGGTTTCAAAATACCATTCTGTTCATAAAAGGATGGGTAACTCGCTCTGTAGCAATTATAGTTTCTTCTGCTTCTTGTTGTTTCAAGATTGTTAATCGGGAACCCGAACTCCTCCATAGTCGAAACAATATTATTTTTGAGTTGTTTCTTTCTACTCTCTCCCGGCATACCTGACTCTGCCGTATAAGACAAATCAATATCTTCTGAAAATCTGTCCAATAACTGATAACACTTAGTAAGTGATGTACCACCTTTAAACACCATGTCTTTAGTTTTTTCAGCAAGAGCCTTCAGGGTAATCGTCACATAATAATCTTTTTCAATTACATTAGTTGGAATAGCCAACTCATTTGCTGCACCGATAATCAGTTCTGCAAATGCTTCTTTATCATGATGCAAATTCATAAATCATCCCCCATTCAATTAATTTCTTTGCAGTTGCACCGGTTATAACAGACGATACTTCAGATAACTGTTCTTTTGTAAAACGTTTCTGTTTCACGTATGAGAGCATTGTATCTATAGTTTCTTCCATCGGCAACTCCGTATATTTCTCAGTCTGACCAATACCATCCAAAAACTGCAAAAGTTCCGCATTGTTGTCTGAAACAGCAACCGCAGCTTTTTTAATTCTAACCTTCTGACTGCCTACCGTAATTGTACGTCCATTAGTAGCTTCCTTGTTCGTAACAATCTCAATTATTGCTGGCATTTGTGTCGTCAATCCAAGCTGATTTACAAATGATATTCCGGTCACATAACCAAATGTTTCTGTTTTACTTCTCACATATTTGCGCATAATAACAAGAAATGGATCGAGATAACTTTTACCTAGTAATCCACCCTGTTTGGGTATATAATAAATACCATTATCATACCTTTCCAGAAAACCATTTGCCACAAGTCTCTTTACCGACTGGCGCACTGCATTCTCAGATAATTCTTCTATTTTCAAATCATTTAAAAAGATTGGTTCATTATATCCATAATTCTCTAACAAGTAAGATTTCAACATAGTCTCACCTCCGCATATATAGTACCATTTTTATATTTTCATTGTCAACATTTATGTCGTATCTATAACTATTATATGCAGTAGCCAAAGAATAAACTATGAAATATTTACCATATTATCATATTCATACCTTTAACACCATCTCATGCCACTCTTCTCCACCCCAGGTAGAGTCAGCAATTCCCAGATCCTGCAATCCAAACTTTTTATACATCTCTACCTTCTGCTCTAAGCATGTCAGAAACAGCTTTTTTCGTCCGTTTGCCTTTTCACGCTGACTGTAGCGGTACACGAGTTCTCTGGCAAGGCCCTGTCCACGATACTCCGGCAGCACGTCAAGGCCCAGAAGCATCACATTCTTACCGTTTTCATCACATAAATCGATGTCCGTGAAGAACTCATCCCTGAACTTTTCCTCATCTGTTGCCACACCATTTAAAAAGCCCGCCAGCTTACCGGTTGATTTGTCAATTGCCACGAGAAATAGCTGTGGTACCTTTGCAATTCTCTCTGTCATTGCCTTTGGAGAACATGCCTCATTTGGCGGGAAGCATATCTGCTCAATTGCTATTGCCTGTTCTACCTCGTCTGGGTGTATACTTCTAAATTCAAAATTGTCTGTCATTATTTTATACCTCATTCTTCTGTTTATCATATGTTAATTTTTGTGTTTCCGGTTACTCTCAGTTTTGAACAGTAACATTTTTCATATATGTATATAATACGTGTTTTTACTGATTTAATCAATAATCCCCCAAATACCAAAATCAGCCACAAAAGCATTTTACTGCTTTTATGACTGATTTACGTTTAGACCGAACTAAAAATCCGGTTTTTAATGCATTACTTTAATTATGAAAGAATGACAACGCTTCCTTCAAGCCGTCAGACTCATCATTCATGTGTCCTGCCATTTCTGCAACACCGTTCATCATGGCATTGAGCTCCTCGATATTGGCATTCATCTCTTCGGTTGCTGCGGCATTTGCTGCACTGACGTCTGTCAGGCTGTTGCTGCTCTTCGTGATATCATCATTCAGCTCAATCATCGCAGTGACAAGCTCTTCGATTTCATCAGCTTTTTCTGCTGTCTTTTGAATCTGCTCATCCAGCTCGCTGAATTCATCGAGCACTGCCCTAATCTCTTCCTTCTGCTTTGCATTGTCCTCGACGATGGTGCCGGATGCCTGTACACAATACCTGCACTCTTCAACCAGTGATGAGATTATCTGCTTAATATTCTCAAGCTCCGTATTGGTATTGTCTGAGAGCACTCGAATCTCCTGTGCCACCACTGCGAAGCCTTTTCCTGCATCGCCGGCTCTGGCTGCCTCTATAGATGCATTGAGCGACAAAAGATTGGTCTCACTGGATATTTCCTCAATGACAGAGACAATATTGCTTACCTTGTCAACCGTAGTGTTTACGGTTTCTATGCGTTTTGAAATTGCTGAAATTCCATCATCCATCTTTCGGCTGCTATCCTGCATGGATTTAATCTTGTCATTCATGATTTTACTGCTATCCTGCACTGCTGCCGTCTGGTTTTTGATTTCATCAACAGAGGCATTTATGTCCTTTGTTTCATTGCTCATCTCCAGAAGATTTTCATTAATCTTGGAAATAGATGCAGCCATGCCTGTAGAGCCCTCTGCAACATCCTCAACTGCCTTGGATATCTCGTTGTTTGCGGCAAGTGTCTGACTGCTGGTGTCATTGAGCTCATAGCTGTTTGATGACATCGTATCACTGGAATTTCTTATCCTTCCGACTATACTTCCAAGCGATTGTGTGAGCTCCTTCATCTTTTCTATAATCAGGCCTATCTCATCATTTGACTCCTTGACCACGCTGAAATCTGCATCAATATTGCCATTGGCAACATCCTCAATTATTGCGCTGACCTTTACGAGCGGTCTCATAAGCCTGCGTCCCATTATAAATGAAATAATAATTGCAATCAGCACAACAATAGTACTGATTCCAACTGATGCTGCAGTTACAGTAGTGATTCCGGAAAGCGCCTCAGACTCATCTGCTGTAAGCACAAGTATATTTTCATTGTTCAAAATTGTGTATGCCGAATACTTTGTTGTTCCATTGAAATCGTATTCTACAACAGTTGTGCCCGGTTTTTTGCCATCCTGAAGCTGATTTACAACGCCTTTAATTACAGCATTCTCAACAGGCTGTCCAACCTTTTCCTTTGTAGGATGATAAAGCATTGTGCCATCATTTTGAACCACATACATGTATGAACTGTCCATGCCCTCAAGCTTTACCCCTGAAAGGTCTTTGGCATAACCATCGTAATCCAGATCATCAGCGTCTGAATTACTAATCTCATTCTCCATGATTTTTGACGTTGTACTAACAACATCTACCATGGTATGCTTGACACTGTCTGTAATTTGTTTTTTGGAGCTTTCAAGAATAAATACCATACAAATTACATTTGAAATCACAATTGCTAAAATAACCATTGCTATGATTTTGGTTGCAAATGTTCCTCTTTTTTTAGTTTTACTCTGTTCCATATGACCATCTCTCCTATCCTACTGCTACTGCTACTCCTTTAGCTTAAAATTATAAGACAATATTACCATTTTTGGTGAAATTATACAATAGTTTATCAGTAAATAAAAAATTTATCTACATTTTGCCTTTGATTAATTTGTCGCGCAAATAGGGTTAATGTTCAATCATAAACAGTTATACTACCTATTCCACATTCTTTAGTGCCATGTCCATCGGGATTCTCTTTATTCTGCTGAAATCAAATACTGTCACTATCAGGTATCCGATGAGCACAAATGCAAACATCTTTACATATCCGACAGATGTCATATGGAATGAAAACCATCCGCTGAAGGTCTGAAGCATTATGCGCCATACAATGTCCATTACTTTTGCACCAAGCACTACGCTGATAATATCTGATATAACCACCACGATGGATGTTGAGACCAGATAAAGACCTGCAATTTCTCTGTTGTCGTAGCCTAAAATTTTGGTCATCGATATGGCGGTCTCATTTTTCTCGATTATTAGCTTCGTGAGCAGATATATCATGACGGCTGAGAGCAGTATGCAAAGCACCTGGAAGTACTGCATGTATGAGCCCATGGAGTGGTCGAGCTGGTCTGCCATTTTGGTGATGTCGCGTATCGTGATTATTGTCGCGATATTACTCTCATCGATATCCTTTATTTTTGTGTCTGACAAAAATCCGCTGAATCTGCCATCCTCAAAATCAAAGGTATCCGCGAAATGCTCTATAGGCATAAACACCGCGATGCTCTGGGATTTATCGTAGGTTCCCTTCACCTTGAATTTGTATGGTTTTTTCTCGTACTGTGCATCAAGCTTTATTGTATCGCCCGGTTTTATACCATATTTATCTGCAAATGAGTCTGATATGTACACCTCGTTATCCTTAAGCGAATCCATGTCCTTAAGCTTTACGTATGCACTGTCTGTTTCCACTCCGTAGACAGACACCTCCTCGTCAAAGTCATCTGACCTCCTTAAGAGCGATGTCATGTCAAATTTCTCTGCATCACTGTTATCGGTTTCAAGCACGTTTCCGTCTGCATCGACATAGGATTTGAGTACGTACTGGTATTTTGCAAACATCATACTGTTGGTATTTTTCTTGTAATAATCAAGTGTATCCGGCATACCGACTGCCATCGCGAGCATTACCATGATGAAAAATATTCCCACAAAAAGTATCAGATAGTTTGCCACATTCTGGAACATGATTCTCAGTCTGAAACGGCTCATGAAGCTCCAGCGCGGAAGCCGCATTGCTTTTTTGCGCTTTGTTTTCTTAAGGTCATGACGCAGAAATTGAAGCGGTGTGTGCTGCATCATGCGAATTATTACGATAAGATTTACAACCAGCATGATAATCACCGGAGCAAGCGTTGTTTTTATGAATGCACCCGGATTCCAGATTGTGTGATATGTCGGCAGGCTGTAGCTGTTGTAATACATGCCCACAACCACATCCTTGAATACCGTATAGCCCAGTATATTTCCTACTACTGCTGCCAGAAATGTCACAATGACAGGCATTGAAAGGTAATGCCTAATAAGCTCGCCCTTTGTATAGCCCGACGCGCGAAGCGTGCCTATCGCTGATGATTCATTTGCTATCGTATTGCTTATGGTCACTGCAAAAATGAATGCGATTATCACGATAAGAATGTCTAAAAGCACTCCTCCCATGGCCTTGTCTGAGCCCATATCGTCCGTGGCAAAATTTATTGCCGGATTTGAGTAGCGTGGTGTGTAGTCCTCCACCTCATTGCCCGCTGCCATAACCTGTGACACCATCGCCTCCAGAAAGTCATCTGATTTTTCCTTCTGCTCTATGTCGTCAGCCGGCTCATCCTCGTATTTCCATGCATATGTATAGTGAATGCTCTTGTTAAGGCGGTCAAAGCCCTCCTTTGTCACCATTGCCACGTCAAACTTTATCGCATCAAACATCATATCGGTCTTCTTTTCATGCAGTGTGGAGTAATTGACATATGCGATAAGGCCCGATACCTTGAATTCTTTTCCGCTGACTTTTATCGTGTCGCCAACCTTCATCCCCACGTTGTCTGCATGCATTCTGTCCACAGCGATTTCGTTCTCATTTTGTGGAAAAGAGCCCTCGATGAGACATGCAAGGTTGATATCCCCGGTCTTTGTGTATACACGGATAGTTCCGTCCTTTTTGCCGTCTGCGTCGTAGTCCTCATCCTCGTTGCGATAGAAATTCTCGTAGAGCGTGACAGGAGTTTTGCTGCTATCGCTGTCTTTTTTGTCAGGAGCTGTTTTTACCTCGCCTGACTCGATAGCCGTAACAAGCTCGCTGTCAGCCTTATCCTTAAGCTCAAAATGTCCATCCTCCTGCTTGTATTTACTTACCCCCTCATCCGCAGAGGTGAGCATACTGTCGTTTGCCACATACATTCCGGATACAAAGCCGATTGTCAGCACGAGGAAAAGAAATACAACGAGATATTTCTTCCAGTCACCGATAATTTCCTTTGGTATACGCTTTATCAGAGGATTTTTTATCTTTTTCCTGCCCATAGGTCAAATCCTCCTTACCACTCAAGCTCTTCGGCCGAAACCTTATTTGTATTGATATCGTTGTGGCGCACGGCTCCGTCTCTGAGCTTTATCACATGGTCCGCCATGTTTTTGATGGCCTCATTGTGTGTGACCATGATTATGGTGTTTCCGTACTTTTTGTTGACATCCTCTATGAGCTTCAAAATCTCCTTTGAGGTGTTGTAATCAAGCGCTCCTGTAGGCTCGTCGCAGAGCAGTATATCCGGATTTTTCACGATTGCACGCCCTATTGACACACGCTGCTGCTGTCCGCCGGATAGCTGATTTGGAAGCTTGTAGCGGTGCTCGTAAAGGCCCAGCGTGTGAAGCAGCTCATCGATATCCAGTGCGTTGTCTGACAGATATGCACCTACCTCTATATTTTCCTTTACATTCAGATTGGCAATCAGGTTGTACATCTGAAATACGTATCCCAGGTGCTTTCTGCGGTACTGTGTGAGCTTTTTCTCACTCATATCCTTCAGCTTGTCGCCATTTATGCTGATATATCCGGAATCGGCGCTGTCGATGCCTCCGATGATATTGAGCAGTGTGGACTTTCCGGAGCCTGACGGTCCGAGCAGCACACAGAACTCACCCTTTGCCACAGAAAAATTCATGCCTCGCAGCACCTCCTGGCGCGTCTCGCCGCTTCCGAAGCCCTTTTTCAAATCCACTATTTCTAAGAACTTTCTCTCTTCTTCTGACATATGATATCCTCTCTTTCAACATTTCAAATTACATTTACCTTATATAAGGTTATACGTTTAAAAACAATTATCGGTCAGATTGTACTTACTGTAGTTACCTGTCATTTATGTATGTTAGTGTTATCTAACTTCATGCAATAAGAGTAACGCTATTCTGCCTTTCTTGTCAATAAAAATTTTATAATCAGCTTGGTAAAATCTCTTTTTATTTTCTGACCGGATTAACAGCTTCAAGGCGTATGCATAATATAAATTAAATCTGTTTTTACGGAGATATGAATTTTTATGTGTGGTATTGCCGGATTCTGTAACTTTAAAGAAGACTTTGAAGAGAACACCGATTACTGGAACTTTCGTCTTGAGAAGATGCGTGCTGTGCTTGCCCACCGCGGCAACGATGCCAGAGGACGTTTCCTTAAAAAGCATATTGGTCTGTCGCACAGCCGTCTGGCCATCCGTGATATCCTGTGCGGCGACCAGCCCATGACGCGCACCCACAATGGCTATGATTACACAATCTGCTATAACGGAGAAATTTACAACACGGATGAGCTGATTCCCGAGCTGTCCGAAAACGGCTTTGTATGCTCCACAACCTCAGACACAGAGGTTATTCTGTACGCCTACATCCATTGGGGCGCTGATTTTGTCAATCGCTTAAACGGTATTTTTGCATTTGCCATATGGGATGCGGCTAAAAACCGGCTGCTTTTATACCGCGACCGCGTAGGTGTCAAACCGCTTTTTTATGCCATCCGAGGGGATTCTCTGGTGTTTGGCTCCGAGCCAAAGGCCTGCTTTGCGCACCCTGCAGTAAAACCTGAGCTTGATAAGCAGGGCTTGCAGGAGCTTCTTGCTATCGGGCCTGCACACACGAGCGGGCTTTCCCTGTTTAAGGATTTGTTTGAGGTTTTGCCGGGACACTTTATGATTTACTCACAGAATGGGCTGCATGATGAAACCTACTGGGAGCTTACAAGCCGGGAACACACCGAGAGCTATCAAGATACCGTTGCTCACACACGTTTTCTGGTGGAGGATGCTATAAAAAGGCAGATGGTTTCCGATGTGCCGGTATGTACTTTTCTGTCAGGCGGCATCGATTCGAGCATCGTGACCGCCATCGCCGCAAACTATATGAACACACGTGGTAAAACGCTCAACACTTTTTCCTTCGACTTTAAGGACAATGACAGGTATTTTAAGGCAAACGCCTTCCAACCGGAGAGGGATCTGCCCTATGTCAATCGTATGCTTGAGGAGTATGAGACAGCCCACTCATATCTCGAGTGTGATGAGAACTCTCTCTTCAAGGCGCTATTTGCCGCAGTCGATGCAAAGGATATGCCCGGCATGACCGATGTGGACTCGTCACTTTTATATTTCTGCAGCCTCGTCAGCCAAAAAAACAAGGTAGCTCTTACCGGTGAGTGTGCTGATGAAATCTTTGGCGGATATCCGTGGTTTTACCGCAAAGAGCTGTTGGAAAGATATGGCTTCCCATGGTCATCGGATGTCGCTCCACGCCTTGCTCTTTTGCGCGATGATGTGGGTTTGGAGCTTGATTTATCCGGTTATCAGGCTTTTCGATATGAGGAGTCCAGGTCAAAAGCACCTCTCCTTTACGGCGAGGCCGGTGAGGACGAAAGCCGCCGCATAATCGGATATCTCAATATCAAATGGTTCATGCAGACGCTTCTTGACCGCATGGATCGCACCAGCATGTACTCCGAGCTTGAGGCCCGTGTACCTTTTGCCGACCATCGTATCATTGAGTATGTCTTTAATGTGCCTTGGCATATGAAATATCAAAACGATGTGGAAAAGACTCTGCTTCGCGATGCTTTTTCAGATGTCCTGCCACCTGAGCTTTTGCACAGAAAAAAGAGCCCATATCCAAAGACTTATCATCCCGGATATGAAGCTCTCCTTATAAAGGGAATGGAGGAGATATTAGACTCCCCTAACGCCCCTGTGCGCACTCTCATTGACGCTGACAAAACGCGCGAATTTTTAAAGGCACCGGCAGAATACGGCAGTCCGTGGTTTGGCCAGCTCATGGCAGGTCCGCAGCTTATTGCATATTTCATCCAGATTAATTACTGGATGGAGAAGTATCAGCTGTCTGCCTAATGCTCATCCATGATTAATTGACCTTGCGCTCTATATCAATGATGTTATTCTCTATGATATTGTTTTCTGTAATGTTGTTATCTATGCTCTCTGCCGAAGAGGTGCTTTCACTCTCCTGCTCCTTCGGTGTAAATCTTCTCACCTTATCCATGAGCTGAGTCTTCTTCAGCTCATGCTTAAGCTCAACACGCTCACTCTTCTGCTGTCGTTTTTTCTCCTTAAGCTCGTACTTGGCCTGCTTCTTTGCGAGCTTATTCTGCCTCTTCTGCTCCTTTATGGCAGCCTTTGTCTCTTTTTTGGCCTGCTTTGCCGCAAGCTTTGCTTCTTTTGCTTCGTTCTTTATGCGGCTCTTTTTATTTTTCTTTACGCTCTTTTTGGCAACCTTATGTAATTCCTTGAGGTCTGACTTTGCAGCCTTTATATTCTTTCTGTCTTTGCGGTATGGATTGTGCACAAAGTATCCCACAGTGCCTATCATCATAAGAAGCAGCGCCAGTGCCTCTCCAGCCATCGTGACATACTCCAGATACTGCGGATACAGCTTGTAGCCTGCCATCTCCGCCGCTATCAGGATAAGCGGGATGAAAAACAGTATATTCTTTCGCTTTTGGGACAATAACGCTCCCTCCGCGCCTACACACATGAGTATATACAGGCACAGCTGTGAGGTCGGTCCATAGGCATATGCCACAATCGCAGCCATTATTACAGATATGCAAAACACTATGAATGCTTCTCCGCGGAACAGGGCATTCTTATACTCTTTTATGCCCTCCAGCTTGTCTACCGATATGCCATGCAGTGAATATACCTGGTCTGTGATATCCTCCATGCAGTCCTCATGGTATCGCTTCAGCTCCCTGTTGCTGTTTATATCGGCATCTATGGAGCGTCTGCGCTCTGTAAGCAGCTTCTGCTCCTCCATGATCTTCTCCCAGGCCTCGTCCTCCGCTTCACGCTGCAGTTTCACCTGCTCGTGAATCCACTCGGCTCGCTGGATGCGCTCGCTCTCCTGCGGGATAACCACCTGCTGCGCGTCAACTGTCTGCTGTGTCATGCTGTTATTTTCCGGCTCTGCAGAGTCAATTTTATTTTCATTTTCATTATTTATCATTCCGTTTTTCTGCCTCTTTCTTCTAGACATTTTCTTCCTCTTGCAATTGTTATTTACTGCTATATATCTCTATTAAAGCATATTTCAGCGGAATTTTCCATAGAATATGCGCATGATATCCGCAAACCCTGAAATTTTTGGTGCCCGATACCATTAAATTTTTCAAATTAGAATTGAGATTTCATCTATTCCAAGTAATTTCATAATTGTTATATTTTATTATCAAATACCTCTCAAGCCCTTGAAAACACTAAGTTTATCACAGGTTAGCTTTCCCTTATTATTTCCCTTGTGTTATATCGTCCCGTCAGTGTTTACGAACTCTCATAAGGGCAAATACAAGGGCAAGAAAAATCTATAAAACAGTATAACACAAAATAAAAGTGACTTGGTGAACTGATTGAAATGCTTCTGATGTTTATAACGAATGATTGATTGAATGATAAGGAGATTCTCCATCTGACCGCCCCATACAGTGAAGAACGCCGAGAGGCGGCGTGGGAGTATGCCAGAGAACACGATGCTGCCGACAGGCTGAAATGACGTGGATTTGTTCATAAGTTTGTGTTATACTTCTTTAATTAATGGGCAACAAACAGAAAATGGAGGAATCTATGAAACATAACAACATTATAATCATGTCTGCATTAGCACTTGTGATTAGTTTAACCGGGTGCGGAAATACAAATAAGCTTTCCGAATATGACATGACCGGAATTAGTTTTATAGAATATACTGACATAGATACAGTATGCGAAGATGAAGAACTGATAACTGCTGGAAGCAATTTGCTATCTGACCAAGAGGACAATTTGCTCCTCTCCTATGTAGTAGATAGCGCTATTGAACTTTCTGCCGAGCTGGGAGATTATGACCATTTGGTGTTTACAAATCCCAAATGGATTGAAAACTTTGGCGATTCTGGCAAATTAAAACCCATAGAATATAGCAGCTTATCAAAAAGTATGCAAGAGTTTTTAGACAATCAAATGCCGATATTGACAAACGACGGAAGTGTATTGCCAGAAGGAACAGGGTTATACGAATACGAAGGTGGCGGTCTGCTTGCATTTCCTGTAAATGTAACTCTTGGATCAGCGAAGCCGATAGAAGCAAAAAATCCTCTGGTTATGCTAATAGACAATCCGGCAGAAATACTGAAAGCTGATTCTTGTATGTTGCCCTTGACCTCAAGTGGAAATGTGTTGTTTTTGGATAGCGATAATTTACAACAAGCTTTTGAAAATAGTGAGCTTAAAGATTACGGAGATATTCAAAAGTTTAATGAAAAATAACATTTTACAATTACATAACCAATCCGAGAGGACAGTCGAGAAAATCGACTGTCCTTTTTCTATGCCTATGATCAGAAAGGAGCGACCACCCATGACAAAGCCAAGAGAGAAAACCCGCGAGGAGCTGCAAGCCGAGATTGAAGGCGCAAAAGATCCGCCCATAAAATAGTAGCTCTATGCGTCAGCTATTTTACGGGCGGTATTCTTTATTAAGAATATATTTAAGTAATTCTAACAGTTTAGTTCCTAATAAATCCGAGTAGTCCCAACTATCATTAATTACTTTTGGGTAATATGGATAAAATACATGACAATTTCTAATTTGATCCATTTTATTCAATTCAACTAAGATAAGCTCAAGCTCATTCTCTAACATATAACTTGGGAGTGTACTCTTATTTGTGAGATATTTTTTTACAAATGCTTTTGTTTCGTCCATCATAACTTAAAAATTTGCCATATTTGTACCCTCCGTAACTTCCGATTTGTTGAAGTAACTATTTCTTCGTAAATTTAGTCAACTGACTTACACTATCCAGAAAATCTTTCTCAACGGGACTAATTGTCCTTGCCTTATATTTTCTATATTCAGTTTCAGCCTTTTTCATCGCTTCTATATGAGAAATTGAGCCATTTCCTTCTAGTAAATTTTCTCCTGTTGCAATCAAAATCTTATCCAAATGCTTTGACCAATCATTCATTGTCATAGGAATTTCTTTTTCTGCTTGACGTTCTGCAAAATCAAGATATCCTGACACTAATTGACCCATAGCATGTAGTTCCTTTTCGTCAAGATAATTCTTAGCAATTTTTGCCTCTCTAAGAGTGGGTTGATCACCACCAAAAGAAGTCAATCCCATAAACTCTTTTTCAGCATCCGCTCTGTTATAAATTACTTCTGCTGCTGTTTCTCCTGAAATTGCAAAATGAATTTTATTTTGAACTTTCTTAAAAAACAAAATAGATTCTTCTGCCGTTGGATTATAATCTATACTGGTTGCATAAATATCTAAATTATAATAATTGGTCGGTTTCTTAGAAAATTCGGAATTCCCGAATTTTTTCATTGTGGATACCTGTTGTAATTCACCGTCTTCATAAATATTTTTAATGTGTTCATTAATTGTAGATTTTGATTTTTGAAAAAGGGCTGCCATTTGATCTTGCGTAAGCCAAACATTATCATCTATGAATGATACCTCGACCTTTGTAAGACCATCCTCTGTGTTATATATATAATAATTTCCGAATTATTTTCCATACAAAGCCTCTTTCATATTCAATCTATAAACCATTCTTTATCAATCTCTTTAACCTACTACTGCAAATCCCGTTTTACATCTTCATCAACCTGGAAAATGATTAATAACCCCAACCGATTATTTCCCAGCTTTTTTTATCTGCCGTTTTCACTAAATGCCATTGCCAGTTGGTGTATGTATCATTAGGATTGAATCCACCATCTCCACCTTTTTCGTCTGTATCAAAGGTTGATAATACTACAATCAGTTCTTGATTATTTTCTTTGTGATACTTTTCAATTTCTTCTGCAAATCTGTTTTCAACATCCTCGTCATAGCGAAGTTCAGTAAGTGTGCAACCCTCAAAATCTTTTGCAAATTTTTTCTCTATGACATCAAATGCTTCATTGATTGAATTTTCACCATAGAGTGCAGAGTAACCAACAATACGATTGACATTTGATACATTTCCTCTATTTCCAGTCAATACGAGGACTGTTGCCACACTTAAAATTACTAATACAGCACATATCGCAATTATGCTTTTCTTCTTCATACAATCACACTCCTTTGTCAAATTCCGATTTTTCATTTTCTGCCACTTCCCGCTAAGCTGGAAGTTGACTAATTCTTCATAGAATTATGTATCAATTCTATTTAATACATGAATATTTTTATTTCTATATACCAAATCATCTCTATCTACAAATCCAATATTCTCCCAAAAACCATTTCCTATAACATTCTTTTTAAAAGCAACCAAAGCTACTTTATTTATGCCTTCTTTATCTAAAGCAGATATAGCACAATCAACAAGTCCTATTGCTATTCCTTGATTTCTATAAGCTGGTAAAACAGCAGTATGATGTATATATCCTCGTCTTCCGTCATGACCAGCCATAATCACTCCAATTATCGTGCCATCACATTCTGCCACAAAACTTGATGTAGGGTTACGTCTTAAATACTTTTCAATACCCTCTCTGCTATCATCTGTTGAATTTAATCCCATTCCTGGAGTATTAACCCATAAATTATATACTTCATCATAATCTGCTATTGACATTATTCTAATATCTATCATCGTAGTTGCCTCCACAAATCCCGATTTACCAATTTCATTAAATAATAAATTTCACGAACGAACTACATTGTCAAAAAATTCATTACAAGATTCACCATTATATCTTTTTCTTCTGGTCTTGACTCTGCAATCATAAGTGTAATTGCAACCAATGCTCCATCACTGATTATCTTACTATCATCTCTATACAAGGCATTATTCCGAGCAAGGAATTCCAAAAACAAAGATGCTGCAATTCATTTACATCCATCTGCATATGGATGATCCTTAATCATAAAATATAATAAATTAGCAGCTTTTTCCTCTAATGACGGGTATACATCTCCGCCAAACACACTCTGATAAACTGCTGCCAAAATACCCTCAACTTTACCTTTTTCTTTCTCCACACCAAATACATCCGATTTAAATGAATCCTCCATGTGTGAAACCATTTTTTTACATTCCTCATATGTTATTTTATATATAGGCCTGTTTCCCACAGGTTTTTTAAGAGATTGATGATCATATTGGTCTAAAAGCATTAATGCATCTGTATACGAGGTAACAGCCTTTAAAATGTCTGATTCTTCAACCTCCAATGTGCACGCAAGCATCTTTGTTTGAATATCAACGGTTCTTTCAAGCGCTTGCAATCGTTTTTCATTAATAGCATAGCCTTGAATCACATATTGCTTTAAAACAGAATTAGCCCATCTACGAAATGCGATGCCTCGTTTTGAATTAACACGATATCCCACGGATAATATCATATCAAGATTATATATCTTAGGTTTTCGTCCTCCGGAACTTTTATCGGAAAAACCGATAGAAGTCTCATCCAACTCGCCTGACGATATAATATTATTGATATGTTCACTTAACGTTGCCTGTTTTACTTCAAACAATTCTCCCATTTGTTTCTGAGTAAGCCAAACTGTTTCTAATTCTGGGCTTAACTCAACTTCAAGATTTATATCACCATCTGTAAATAAAACAATTTCATTTTTCATTCCGGTCTACTCCCATAACCTTTGAAATAAAATTTTCGTCAGTCCCCCGACTTTTTGTCTTATATATTCTTATATATTTTATTTATATATATTTCTATATACTTTCATATTTGTTATATATTTTTATATACTCAAACTTCGCACTTGAATAAGTTCCTAGCAACTCACAAACCACGGTATTATAAAAGGTAAATTGGAATCTATTGATTCCTTTATTATCTAATCTGTTAGCAATCTGTCCAACAGCATCTGCCTGTTGTTTATAAACATTTCTGTTACCTGATAACTCTCTGTTTCTTCATATTCGCATAAATGTATGCGTCCATTATCAAAACAATAGATGTCTGCACCAGGTATTCCTAACAAAATTGGCGAATGCGTAACTATAATAAACTGTGCTCCCTCTTTTGCACAACTATATATTTGCATCAACAATGTAAGCTGTCTCTGTGGGGATAATGCAGCTTCCGGCTCATCAAAAAGATACAAGCCATTTGGATGCAGATTGTTCTGTGCCAATGCGAGAAAACTCTCTCCATGTGATTTTTCATGATATTTGGCAGAAGGATGTGCGACATCTGCATATTCTTCTTCCTTCGTTGCAACATTATAAAAACTTTCAGCCCTAAGAAAATAACCCCACTTTTCCTTCCGATAACCTTTGGAAATTCTTATCGCATCACACAGCTCTGAATGTGTATCATGCGTAGAAAAAACATAATTCTTTGTTCCACCTTCAGGATTAAAACCATGTGCTACGGCAAGTGCCTCCAATAAAGTTGATTTACCACTGCCATTTTCTCCGACAAAAAAGGTGATTGCTTTGTTGAAATCAAGTTTTTGAATCCCCTTAAAAGCCTTAATTCTCTTTAAATAACTATCGTTATCAATTCTATTCCAATCGAATATTACCCCTTGTAAGAATTGATCATTCATCAAATCACCTTCCTGTAAAGAAACTTTCTAATCTGCATCTCGATTTTCTTTTCTACTCAACTATGCGGCTTATTGAATTTCAAGAATTTCTAATCTTATTAACGTTTCGATTCATCAACTGTACAATCAACCAGAAATTTAAGAAATCTTATACATATCGTTCTTGTAGAACATTATTGAATCGCTTTTTTCAGAATTTCTTAGAACGGCAAGAACATTAAACACATCCGGAAATGGCGAAACCATACCCATACACGCC
>ERZ1026947.672-NODE-672-length-18559-cov-9.805934_pt1 | contig 18559 bp, 16 predicted proteins | sample MGYA00519568_ERZ1026947 | MGnify/ENA primary metagenome ERZ1026947 (study PRJEB26926, sample SAMN06164744) | human gut metagenome | biome: ENVO:00009003; feature: ENVO:2100002; material: ENVO:00002003 | host: Homo sapiens | place: USA | collected 2012 ...
CTGACTGGGGGTGTGTTTTGATACCAACCGGGCTCCCAGCTGAGCTAATCCCCCATAAAACCCAAGAAGCGAACCTCTTGGATGGAGTTTTTTGTTAGGAATTTGATTGTCGCAGGACTATCTGACTGGGGGTGTGTTTTGATACCAACCGGGCTCCCAGCTGAGCTAATCCCCCATAGCTGGCGTGTCATTCCTGACGACGCATATTATTATACCAGCCAAAAGGAGAGTTGTCAATAACTTTTTTATTTTTTGTGAGCGACGCTGCGGCGGGTGCTGCGCTTGTAGTAGAACAGGTACTGCTGTACGATGCCAGCCTGCTGACCATAGGAAGGAAAAGGGTCGCGGCCGCCGAATTCCTCATCAATGAGTCGCTGTATCCAAACATCAATGGGAGCCATCGCGGTACGGCCATAGCCAAAGAGGCAGACGCAGTTTGCTACCTTTTTGCCGACGCCGTCCAGCTCGAGGAGGCGGGAAAAGAGAGCGTCGTCGGGCAGCGCCGCCAGAGCACCGAGGTCGAGTGTGCCGCTGGAAGCCTGTGCGGCAGCGTTCTGGATGTAACGGGTGCGGTAGCCCAGACCACAGCCCATCAGCTGCGCTCCAGAGAGGCCGCAGAGCTGCTGCGGGGTGGGGAAGAGGAAGACTTCATCGCCTTCGGCACTGAGCGGTTCGCCGCAGCACCGGGCAAGGCGTTCTACGGCGGTGCGGATGGCCGGAATGCTCTTGCGCTGGGAGATAAGAAAGGTGATGAGCATTTCCCATGGGTCCTGATGCAGGATTCGGATGCCCTGCCCAAATTCGAGCGATTTGTCCAGATAGCTGCTCTGTCCCGCCAAGCTGCACCGCAGCGCGGCATAGTTCCGGCCCAAATCAAAGTAGTTGGCCCAGCACTCCCAATCTGAGCCATACCATGCAGCGTCGTATTGCCCAGCGCCCAGCGGAGTCAGATAAAGGAGTGCGCCGCCGGAAAGAAAACGGTAGCGCCCGTCGGCCAGTTTCTGCGGCCGGAAGCACTGGCCGCTTTCGATGATTTTGTCGAGGTCAAAGTCGTCCTGGATGGTGACGAGCTGATGGGTAAGGGGAACGGTATGCATGGAAAACTCCTTTTTGGAAAAATTGTGGCGATGCCCGATTCGAGGTGGAAACTGATTTCTATCCGTACCCTTTGCGGGGAGGGCAACCTTGATGCTGAAAAGACCGGCGTGGTTGTGACAATTTCTATCTGCGCCCTCGGTGAAGAGGACGTCTTGGTTACGCCTTTGAGAACCGCGATATGATTATTATGTTATTCTATCCACACCCCTCAAATAGGAGCGACTTCAAGTCGAAGAATGCACCGGGGAACACAAACTGATTTCAACCAACGTCTTTAAGAGACGGAATTGTAGGTCAAAATACTCAGTTCCTTAGAGAGCGCATGGCAACAACTTAATAAGAGTTTACCATATTTTTGTGTCGATTTCTACCTGCGCCCTCCGCGAGGAGGGCGACTGCGTGATGGCGTTTTCCAGTGGGGTTATGCGGTATTTCTATCCACGCCCTCCGCGAGGAAGGCGACGTGAGAACATCCAGTGCGAAGCCAAACTTCTTGCCATTTCTATCCACGCCCTCCGCGAGGAGGGCGACGTCAGTCCTCCTTTTTGGGGTGCAGCAGGTTCTTATTTCTATCCACGCCCTCCGCGAGGAGGGCGACCGGCAGCGGAATCGCTGGCAGCACTGACCGACGTATTTCTATCCACGCCCTCCGCGAGGAGGGCGACCACCCGTATTCCTCCTGGGAGCGGGGCAGCAACGAATTTCTATCCACGCCCTCTGCGAGGAGGGCGACCATACCCCGTCCGCACCTGCTTTGCTGGCATCATGATTTCTATCCACGCCCTCCGCGAGGAGGGCGACGGCGTGAGCGAGGAGGGCTGAGAGATGACTGACAAATTTCTATCCACGCCCTCCGCGAGGAGGGCGACGACGTGCTGCCGGTGTGGTGCCGCCTGTGGGGCTTATTTCTATCCACGCCCTCCGCGAGGAGGGCGACGTTCTGCGGCGGGTCTGGAGGGTCAGGCTGGCCGATTTCTATCCACGCCCTCCGCGAGGAGGGCGACGCCTATGAGCCGTTCCATCTGCGCGAGAAGATCGAAATTTCTATCCACGCCCTCCGCGAGGAGGGCGACCCTCTACAATCACCGCCATGCGCACTGCTGTCAAATTTCTATCCACGCCCTCCGCGAGGAGGGCGACCTCTGCAAATTCGCCTTGATGAAACAGCGGACAGATTTCTATCCACGCCCTCCGCGAGGAGGGCGACCTTGTACAATCTTGATCCGCGACCGGGCCGAATGGATTTCTATCCACGCCCTCCGCGAGGAGGGCGACGCGCGGTGCTGCCGGGCGCGGAGCTTCCTCGCCGGATTTCTATCCACGCCCTCCGCGAGGAGGGCGACTTGTACTTCTGGCCGTTCGTATCCAGATAGTGCAATTTCTATCCACGCCCTCCGCGAGGAGGGCGACAACTGCTCTAGTCTGGCGGCGGCAATGACAGGGAGAATTTCTATCCACGCCCTCCGCGAGGAGGGCGACCTGCTCGACCGGTGGGAGGAATACTCCCTCGAAACATTTCTATCCACGCCCTCCGCGAGGAGGGCGACAGTTTTACGACGAGGAGGAGTGCTTGGAGCACGAATTTCTATCCACGCCCTCCGCGAGGAGGGCGACCAGGTCCCTTGCGTTAGCTTTCCGCTCACCTCGTAATTTCTATCCACGCCCTCCGCGAGGAGGGCGACCACGGCTTCGGGTCCTTGACCCATTTGTGCTGGAAATTTCTATCCACGCCCTCCGCGAGGAGGGCGACGATGATCCTGCCGATGACCGAATCCCGATTGTGGTTATTTCTATCCACGCCCTCCGCGAGGAGGGCGACCAAACAGCCGGTCTTTTCCAACAATCGGCGGATAATTTCTATCCACGCCCTCCGCGAGGAGGGCGACTTCTTCGCATCGACACTTTTCCCTGAGGGAGTTGTATTTCTATCCACGCCCTCCGCGAGGAGGGCGACCGGCTGGTCGTTGAAGTCGTATTCGACCTCATCAGATTTCTATCCACGCCCTCCGCGAGGAGGGCGACAACACATGGCACAGGTTTTTAACGTCCGATCTGCTATTTCTATCCACGCCCTCCGCGAGGAGGGCGACATCACAGCACAGGAGGTTTTGCAATGCGCAAACTATTTCTATCCACGCCCTCCGCGAGGAGGGCGACGGACGATAGTTTTGCCAAGCTCAAGGAGTACATATTTCTATCCACGCCCTCCGCGAGGAGGGCGACGAAAGCTGTCCGACGAGGTCATTATCGTTCGGGAATTTCTATCCACGCCCTCCGCGAGGAGGGCGACACAAAAACGAAATCAACAGAGCACAAATCGGCGATTTCTATCCACGCCCTCCGCGAGGAGGGCGACTCATGCGATCGTGTACGACATACCATTCACGCAAATTTCTATCCACGCCCTCCGCGAGGAGGGCGACCCACTCCCCTTTTTCGACCTCGCCAATGGGGATGATATTTCTATCCACGCCCTCCGCGAGGAGGGCGACCGGCGGCGTGTTCTACGTCTCCGAAATCACGCCGGAGATTTCTATCCACGCCCTCCGCGAGGAGGGCGACGCGACGAGCTGCAACGGTACGTCCGGGAGCAGGCGATTTCTATCCACGCCCTCCGCGAGGAGGGCGACTACCATCGCAGACCTGCTGCTCATGTTCGGCAAATTTCTATCCACGCCCTCCGCGAGGAGGGCGACGACGTATTTCTTTGCTGAGATGTTCCCAGCAAGATTTCTATCCACGCCCTCCGCGAGGAGGGCGACCAAGGCCATTGACGACTACACCATGCAGCTGATCATTTCTATCCACGCCCTCCGCGAGGAGGGCGACTTTTTCACTCCTAACCGGATTCTGTGGAAAAATTGATTTCTATCCACGCCCTCCGCGAGGAGGGCGACCGCGGCGTCATCGGCGCCGGGCGTGGCGCTGGAGGATTTCTATCCACGCCCTCCGCGAGGAGGGCGACTTGTAACATCCGGGTATTTTGGACGTTACAGAGATATTTCTATCCACGCCCTCCGCGAGGAGGGCGACCGCTTTGCCCGCTCCCGGCGTTCGTTCCATGCGGTATTTCTATCCACGCCCTCCGCGAGGAGGGCGACATCAAATTATTATTGAGGTGATGCAATGGCAGAAATTTCTATCCACGCCCTCCGCGAGGAGGGCGACAGCAAAAACAGAGACAAAATCTCTATTTTCAAACAAATTATACAACATTCTGCACGAATTTAGAAGAGCCTTGATTTACAACGGGTCAAAGAGCTATCCAAATCATGCAAAATGACACAAAAATCCGGTGCGAAGGTGCCGGAAAAATACTGAGAACTCGCCCTTCGCACCGGGGTGGGAAACTCAGAACAACAGCAGGCCGTCCTGCTCGAAGGGCGGATGAACGCCGATATGCTCCACCTTGCTCTTATAGCTGTTGCCCAGCTGGTAGAAGCGCAGACTGTCCAGCGCAGGGTCGATGAGAGACGTCAGCTCCGCCTTGAGAACTGCATACTGCGCGGCATCCAGCAGACACTCGAACACGGAGTTCTGCACCCGCTGGCCGTGGTCCACACAGCGCTTGGCGACTTTGCGCAGACGTTTGCGCCCGGCAGGAGTTTCGGTATTGACGTCGTAGGTGATAAGGACCAGCATACACATCCCTCACTTCCAGAAAAATGGCGGGTAAAGCTCCATATCGCCCCGCAGGGTGCGGGCCAGAAGCAGAGCCTGCACATAAGGCACGAGGCCCCACGGAAGCTTTTCGTTCAGGAACGGGTGGGTGATAGTCTCCTGCTTGCGGGTCTGCCACCCGCCCAGAAAGGCGCGGCGGCCCTCATCGGTGAGAAGGACGGCCCCGTTCTCCTGCTTCTGGAAATGCTTCGGCGTCATGATTTTCTGGTTGATGCAGGAGAGCACGAAGCGGTCGGCATAAACTGCACGCAGCTCTTCCATGAGGTCGAGGGCGAGGCTCCTGCGCCCGGGCCGGGCGCGGTGGAGAAAGCCGACGTAGGGGTCGAGGCCCACACTCTGAAGAGCCGCCGTGCAGTCGGAGGCCAGAAGCGAATAAGCAAAAGAGAGCAGGGCATTGGTATTGTCCAGTGGCGGGCGGCGGCTCCGACCGGTGAAGGCAAAATCATCGTGCTGCTGCAGGATGAGTGAATCAAAGCAGTCGAAATACCGCTGTGCCGCCTCGCCCTCCAGACCGCGAAGCTGGTCGAGGTCGTCGCACTGCTCGATGAGGGACAGCGCCGCCGCCAGCTGGGCGCTGGTGCGCTTGAGCTGTTCCACCGGCACCCGCTGAGGGTGGTCGCGGGTGGCCCGTTCCAGCACCCAGCGGGCGTTATAGACTTTGCCCAGGATGAAATTGCGCGCATAGAGACAGCTCTCTGCCTCGCTGTCTGCGATGCGGTACTGGGTCTGCCGCAGCAGGACGTTGCCCCGCTCTTCGCCCACGGCCCGGGCCAGAAAGCGGCCCTGCGGGCTGAAAAAGCTCAAATCGACCCCGAGGCTGGTACATTTACCCATCAGGGCAGGGCTTGCGCCGGGATAGCTGAAGCAGACGATGCCTTCCAGCGTGTGGAGCGGGACCCGGCCAATTTCAGCCTTGTTGCAGAGCAGGACGATGTTCTCCCCCTCGAGGGAAAGATAGGCGTCCTTGTTGAGGACGTAGAGCGTATTCAAAAACTTTCTCATGGCGCGGCCTCCTGCATCTCGTCCAGATGGGCGCGGAGATAGGCTTTCGGGTCGGCACGCTGATACAGCACGGGGAGGCAGAGCTCTTTGAGGGAGCAGGCGTTGCAGTGAGTGCCGGGCTTTGACTTGGGGGTATAGCCCCGGGCAAAATAGGCGTGCATCTCATCGGCCATCTTCTGGGTGGCCTGGCGCAGTTCTTCGGTCAGCGGCACGACCTCCCGCCGCCGCGTTTCCTCGTAGAAGAGCGCACCCTCCGGGATGCTGCACACCAGCATCTCTTCCAGCGCCATGGCCTGTGCGCAGAGCTGCAGCCGGTCAGCGTCGCTGGCCTTGGCGCGGCCATGCTTGTACTCGACAGGCATGGGCTTCCAGAGCCCTTCCGTGCTTTGCAGGGGGATGCCCTCCGGGTCGGCCCGGAACTCGACGACATCGCAGTTTCCGCTCAGGCCCAGCCGACGGCTGACCACCTGCATCCCTCGGGTGATGAGCAGGCCGCCGCGCCGTTCGGTCTGGTTTGCGTCATGGCAGCGGGCGTGGTCGAGCTGGCCTTCGACGGTGCGGCGGTTCTCCGCCCACTGCTGTTCCAGATGGATGAGCGCCCACTGGCGGCGGCAGAAGCAGAAGTGCTGGATGCCCGACAGGGGCAGCCAGTCGTCCGGGCCGCCCATCAGGACAGCCTCTCGCAGGTGACTCCTTCCGGCAGAGTGTCTGCCACCGTGACGGTGTAGTCGCGGTAGCTGCGGGCGGCGTCCACATCGGGCTTGCGCTGGACGGCGACGGAGTCGAAGAGCTTATAGGCCGGGGCATTGCCCAGCTCAGAATCGTGCTTGAACACGATGAGCTCCCGCACGGCCATTTTGCCCCGGGCAGCGCTGTGGTCGTTCTCGAACATATTCAGAATGGCAGTCCACAGAAGTTTCAAATCATCCTCGGAGAAGCCGGTGGTCTTCCGGGCGAGGTTGGCCGAGACATAGCCCTCGGCGCGGTAGAGGGCGTAAGGCACGATGTGCTTGCGGCCCATCTCAGTACCCTTCTTCTCGGCATCGGCCTCGGTAGTGATGGCCACGCGGGTGATGGTGACTTCCTGCGGGACGATGGGGTCTACCGAGCGGGCAAAGCTCAGCTGGACGGGGCCGCGCACCTGACCGCAGTTCAGCGCACCCTTGACGAAGGTGGTCATGACGGCACCGAAGGTGCGGATGTCGAAGTAGTTCTCACACATATAGTCCCGCAGCTTGGCATCGATGTCGGGGTCGGCCTTTTTGGCAGCTTTCAGGTCGGGGTCGATGCCCAGCGTGCTGATGGCCTCGGCGTCGCTGCGGTTGAGAGGAACGCCGTCCTTGATGTAGATACGATAGCCTTTTTCGTCCTCTTTCAGGGTCTCGACATAGTTGCGGATCTTCCGCTTGAGGCAGACGTCGGTCACCAGACCGTAGCCCGTCTCGGGGTCGATACGGGGCATATTGCCTGCATCGGGGTCGCCGTTGGGGTTGCCGTTCTCGACGTCGAACAGGATGACGAAATCATAGCGGTTCTTGATGGGCTCAGACATGGTTTATTCCTCCTCATTCTTTTTGGCGTAGCGTTTCTGGGTCTGGTGGTAGTAGCCGATCTCAAAGGCACCCTGCTCCGGCAGGCTGAGCCGCGCCGGGAAGCCTGTCTCGGGCAGCTGGGCCATCAGCTCGGTGAGCTGTTTGCTGAAATGCACCTCGTTGGGGGTGCTCATCTTCTGCAGATGCTTCTGAGCCAGCTTGACCAGCGTAGGGAAGGCCGTTGCCGGGGTGGCACAGGCCGAGTTGAAGTACCGGTCTTTGATGGTGGCGTTGATGCCGGGATTGGCGACGCTCTGGATCGTCTCCAGCACAGAGAAGAGACGCCCCAGAACATAGGGGACATTGCTGCTTTCGTTCAGGCTCACGGTAAATACCTCCTTGTTGAGCTTAGTGGGGTAGTTGCGGAGATAGTAGGCTTTCAGGATAGCGGCGCGGCCCCGGGTGACTTCCCGTTCGGCCCGGATGCGGAGGGTCACGCCGTTGAGCAGGGTGGCGGGGTACGGCCCGCCGGTGAGGATGGCCCGGAGCAGGTCGCCCACCAGCTGGGGCGATGGATTTTTGTCCCGGGATTTCTGGTTGACCGTCTCCTGCGCCAGCGCCCAGACCGACAGGTTTTCCCGCTTGTCGAAGGCGGGGCGGGTGATGCTGAGCCGGTCGGCGTGGTCCTGCAGATTTTTGGCAAACTGTCCGAAACTGCTGTGCAGGAAGAACCGGACGGAGAGCCGGGCTGCGTTGGGCGAGATGCCCAGTACATAGAAGTTCTGGTTCGGGTCCAGCTTGTCATCGAGGAAGGAGACGGGGCGTCCCTGAGAAAGGGCTTTCAGTGCGGCTGCAAGGTCGCTTTCCGAGACGCCGCGCGCCTCGGCACCGCCGCAGAAAAACATCAGCATGGCGTTTGAGTAGGCGGGAGCGGCGTTTTCGGCCCAGCATACGATGGTGGTGTCGCCGATGCGCTGGCAGCAGTTCCGGTCAGCCAGCAGCAGATTGAGGGCCGTGGTGTAGGCGAAAGCTGCGTACTCGCTGATGGGGGCGTTGGCGCCCTGCTCATGGCCATAGGAGCAGAAAGCGGGTGCGTTGAAGGAGACCAGCGCCGCACCGGCGGCCTGTGCGCCCATCACACCCTTGATGGCGGGGTGGATGCGGGCGATGCCGGCCTCTTTGCCGGTGATGAGGCAGCGGGCCGTCTCGGCGTCTGCATCGGAGGTGTCAAAGGCGGACTGCCATGCGGTCCGGATGGCGTCATCTGTGGTGGCCAGCCAGTGGGCGCCGTCGGGGGATTCGTAGCCGAACAGGAGGTTCGCGTTGTTGTTCAGGTCGGCCCACTGCTCTGCCAGCAGCGGGTGGGTGGGGGCTGTATCCGGCTCCCAGCTGTCAAAAAAGGCAAGGATGGCTTTGGCGGCAGGGGAGTCCACACCGTCGAGCACCTTGTGGTGGAGGGCGGCACAGGCCTCGAAGCACTGGCGGGAGCGCTCGGGCTTGCCCTTTTCGTCTGCGCCCAGCAGATAGGACGTATTGTCGCACAAAAAGTTCGCGGCGACGCCGGAGGCACGCTTGACCCGGTGGGGGACAGGAAGCTCACGGGGGGCGATGACGGTCTTTTTGCCCTTGGGGACTTCCTGCCGCAGGTCGTTGAGGGCGAGGAGCTGGCCGTCGGGGCCGAGGCGTAGCTCGTAGCTGACCTTGAAGCGGCTGTCCCAGCCGGGGGCCTCCACCTTGCCCTGCTTCAAGAGCTGTTCATAATAGGCGGTGAGTGCTTGGAGTATCATGTAAACACCTCCACGTCCCGGCATTCCATCACGCCGTCCACCAGCTTTGCGCGGAAGAACTGGCTGCGGATGTTGGCCGAATCAGAGTAATCGAGGCTGTGGAGCATGAAGCCGAGGTCCTGCGTGACCTTCAGCGCCGGAATGCTGCCGCCCGGCCATTCCCGGAAGTTAGCCGGGAACTCCCGGCACCCGAAACAGGGCTGGTGATAGCACTGACCTTTGCGCAGGCGTCGGCGCAGGATGTCCTGGAACTTGCCGGGATTGTCGCTGGGGGCGGCCTTGTCCGTCAAATCAAAGTGACACTCGATGACGTAGTGGACGTCCTGCAGGACCATCGCGGCCCGCTGCTGGATGTCCTCCGAGGTGTAGAGCACCGGCGGCGTGCCGCCTTTGGCCGCACTGAGGGCGGCGGAGGACAGCAGGGTGGACTTGACCTCGTTGCGCCGGATGTTGGTGAACCGGATGGGCCGCTGGGTGTATTCCTCGGTGGACGCTTCATCCTCGGGGTCAAGGCCGAAGGGCTTGAGCAGATAGATGCGGTCAACCGTATAACGCAGCCCGGGGTGCCAGTAGATGGCTTCCACAAGGCCCCGCGCAGCGGATGGAGTGATCATGTCGTAGCTCACACGCTCGGTCTTCATTTCCGGACGAGTGAAACAGGCATAGTCGCCCCACACCTCAATGAGCATGGACATCAGCATCGCCTCCTTTCCGGGTGAAGTTGAATTTTCAGACTAAGATGAATGTTAGCCATTGCAACCACCTCTTCACTGTTTTACTTCATTTATTTGATAATCGGATATGTCTCTATATCCTTTCTGAGCTTAGTATATTCTTTTTCGAAAGCGCTGTCAAGGAGTTGTGAGGAATTATCTGGAAAATGTTGAAAAAAAGTTCGTTTTTCCGTATACTGTTGGTGTCGTTGGAGGTTTGGATGCCTCTGATGAGGATTGAAATATTTAATTGATGTCGGAGATGTCAAGGGGAAGCGGCAAAGCGGCGTATGCTTTGCCGCTTCTCTCTTTTTAGAAGTAAAGGCCGATGCCCGTCTCCACATCCATGGCAAGGCCGGTCTTTTCACTGTAGCAGCTGGTGTCGGTGAGGATGGCGGAACCATCGGGCCGCAGTTCCAGCGCCCCGGCGGCGTCAAGCTTGTCGAACTGATCCTTATAGCAGGAGACACTGTAAACGCCCAGCTTCCGCAGCAGCGTCCGGGTAACATGACCGCTGCGCAGCTGTTCACAGAGGGCTGCGCCCTCGCCGACGGGCAGATAGACCGTGCGGGCAGCGTTCTCGATGAGGCGGAATTCCTCCGCCACCTGTGCAAAGGGGAACTGGCAGCCCCGGATGCCCCGGAGAAAGGCATCCAGAATGCCGTGCTTGTCCACGGCGTCGGGGCCGCGAAGGTCGGAAAGCTCGTTGAAGTAGAGCTGAATGGCCCGGGGCGTGTCCAGTGTGTCCTGATGCCGGGCGGTGTAGTCCAGCGCGCTGACGTTCTGCCTGAGCATCTGGGGCGTGGAACACTCGTCCAGCCGGAACCGGTAGACGATGCTTTCCTCTGCGCCCCGCCGTCCCTCGCGGTTGCAGCGCCCGGCAGTCTGTAAGAGCGAGTCAAGACCGCACTGCTCGCGGTAAGCGACGGGAAAATCCACGTCCACGCCCGCCTCGATGAGAGAGGTGGACACCACCCGGCAGGGCAGACCCTCTTTCAGCCGCTGGCGGATGTCGTCCAGCTGACGGCGGCGGTCGGCGGCGCAGAGCAGGGTGGTCAGGCAGTAGCTGCCCTCGGCGGGCAGAGCAGCGTAGAGCTGCTGGGCCGTCTTGCGGCGGTTGACCACGCAGAGCACCTGCGGGTGATTTGCCAGCCGGGAGGCGAACTCCTCCTGCGGCAGGGTGCCGAGGTCTTGCAGTGTGGTGCGCCGGAGCACTTCGTAGAGGCGGGCCGCGTCGGGCGTGATCTCCTGCGGGTGGAGCTCAGGCGCAAAGCGCTGGAACAGCGGCTCAAGGGCAGGCTGGGTGGCCGTGCAGAGGACGGCCGTGGAGTGGTAATGCTGGATGAGCTGGGCGATGGCACTGACGCAGGGGGCAAGGTAGTCGCCCGGGAGGGTCTGCGCCTCGTCGAAGATGATGACGCTGTCGGCGATGTTGTGGAGCTTGCGGCAGCGGCTGCTGCGGTTGGCGTAGAGCGACTCGAAGAACTGCACCGCCGTCGTCACCACGACGGGGGCGTCCCAATTTTCGCTGGCCAGCATCTGGCGGTACTGGGCAGGGGTCAGGTCGTCCTGCTCAACAGTCTTGTACTCGGCGTTGGAGAAGTCGGCCAGAACATTTTCTGCGCCCAGCAGACCCGAGAAGACGGCGGCGGTCTGATCGATGATGGACATATAAGGAATGACGTAGATGACCCGCTTCATCTTCTGGGCGGCGGCGTGCTCCAGCGCAAAGGCGAGGGAGGCAAAGGTCTTGCCGCCGCCGGTGGGTACGGTGAGGGTGTAGAGCCCCTGTGGGCCGTGAGCGCCTTTCTCGAGGCAGGCGCGGAGGACGGTGTTGCGCTGGACGCTGACGGGCGAGGGCGATTCAGCACTGAGATAGCGCTGCGCCTGTGCCGAGACGATGTCCCGCAGCGCGGCGATGTCCGTGCCGCTGCCCCGGGGTGCGGCCTTGCCGTCCATGAAGGTCTCGGTGTCGATGAAGTCGGCGTCCACGAGGCAGGAGTAGAGCATCCGGGTAAAGAACGCGAGGCTCAGCGGGTCGGCGCAGGCCCACGCGGGCGGCGTCGAGGCGGGGAGCGTTACTTCCTGCCAGCCGTCGTAGGGGGCTACCGGCTTCTTGCTCCGGCCAAACAGGGTGGCGTCGCCCGGGTCATCGGCGGGGCTCCCGCCGTCGGGCAGGCCGCTGTGGTGTCCGGCCACGGCAAAGGCGGCGTGGGGATGTTGGCGAACCCAGGCCTCCTGCGCCCCGGCGGTGGAGTGGTCCACCTTGGGGCCGCCTTTGAGCCGCAGCTGGAAGGCGTCGCTGTACTTCCCGACGTCGTGGAGCCACGCGGCAAATTCGGCCTCGCTCTGCGCCCCGAAGGGGGCTGCGAAGGAACCGGCCAGTCTGGCAGTGCCGGCGAGATGGTCGTAGACGGTCTGGGTGCGGGTGCCGTCCTCGCTGATGTGGGCAAGACGTGTGGAGTGCTCCATAAAATGACCTCCTGACTCTGGTTTGCAATAAGGATACGCTTTTCAAAAAGTGGCTGTCAACAAAACGCGCTTTTCGACGAAAAATTCTGGGACTTTGCACAAAAAGCAGACGGAAAAATCTGCAATGTGCCAAAGAAGAAAGAAACGAGTATTTTCATGTTTTTATAATAATACAAATAATGTCCAATAAACTGGACTTTTACTGATTTTTCAGGCAAAAATGAAAAGAGAACTGCGTTTGCTGTACTGCGGGAGGAAGACCGCCCATCAGCAGAGAAAAAATGAAGATGTTGTGTACAACAACACCGCATTAAGATGGAATTAAGGCAGGGTTAAGAAAACTGCAAGAAAAGTGCTGAGTTATTCCATCTGGGAATGGACTTTCGGGAAAATCGAGGCGAATATCCCCCTTTTCATTTGCTGAAATCTGTTGTATTATGAATAACAGATATGGAATCAGAGAAAAAGCGCCGCGATGAAGCGCAAACAGAAATGATAAAAAAATAAAGGGCAATAGGGGGAGAGCTACGATGGACGAAAAAGATTACGAGCTGCTGCACGCACTGGACGAGACGCGCAACATCACCCACGCAGCGGACAAACTGTACATGACCCAGTCGGCACTTTCCAAGCGCATCAAGGCGCTGGAGCAGGAGCTGGGGGTGGAGATCGTGCTGCGCTCACGGCAGGGCATCCGCTTCACGCCGGCCGGCGAACAGGTGCTGCTCCACAGCGCCGCCGCCGCCCGCGAGATGGAAAAGATGCGCCGCCAGCTGGCTTCCATTCAGGGCGAAGCCTGCGGCACCCTGCGAGCAGGCATCTCGGTGAACTTCTCCTACTACCGCCTGCCCGAGGTGCTGACCGAGTACCACAAAGCATACCCGAAGGTACGCCTCGACATCGCTACCGGCCACAGCCGGAACATCTACCAGCAGATGCTGGACTCTTCGCGGGACGTGGCAGTGCTGCGGGGCGAGTATCCGTGGGACGGTACCCAGTTCCTGCTCTCGCAGGAGAATATCTGCCTCATCTGCAGCGAGGAGAATAAGGACAGACCCATCTCCGATTACCTTTATATCGACCACAGCAGCGACGCCACCATCAGCGCCCAGATGGCCCGCTGGCGCTACGAGAACGGCGTGACCAACGATGCGGGTAATTTTGTGGTGGATAACATCATGGTCTGCCGCGAGATGGTGGAGCGGGGCCTTGGCTGGGCGCTGATGCCGGAAGTGGCTCTGGATAACTTCAAAGGATATGTCAAGCCCTGCACCTTCGAGAACGGCGAGCCCTTCGTCCGGCGCACCTATATTTTCTGCCAAAGAGACGCAGCCGCCCTGCCGCAGGTGCAGCTCTTTATGGACATGCTCAAAAAGCACCGCTGAGAGGAGAAAAACATGGAAACGACTGTTTCGCTGGTCCAGATGCTGGATGCACGGGAGCGTCGGGTGCAGCATCAGCAGGAGCTGTTAACCCAGTACCACAAGCCGCTCATCTGCTTTACCATGAATATCTGCGGCCCGATAAAGGATTCGCCCCTCATCCGGCGGGGCTTTGCGCGGGGGCGTCAGTTGCTGCGCCAGCAGTTTCTGCGGGCAAAGCTGACGCCGCTGTATCAGGACGCCGTCCGGGAAGTGACCGGCTGCGAGGCGTTCTATGTGCTGGACACCGACCCGCTGACCATCAAGAAATTCACCACCGACATCGAGGACGCCACCCCGCTGGGGCGGCTGTTCGACATGGACGTCATCCGTCCGGACGGCCTCAAAGTGGACAGAGAAGAGCTAAACCTCGAAGGCCGCCGCTGTCTCATCTGCGGCGGGCCTGCTAAGGTGTGCAGCAGCCGCCGCGTCCATACCGTGGCCGAACTGCAGGAAAAGACGACGGAGATCTTGACCGAGGCCCGGGACGCGCAGGACATTGCCGACGCGGCCCGTCTGGCCGTCCGCGCCCTGCTCTACGAAGTGACCACCACCCCGAAGCCCGGCCTTGTGGACCGGCGTAACAGCGGAAGCCATAAAGACATGGACGTCTTCACCTTCATGGACAGCGCCGCGGCGCTCTACCCCTATTTTGAAGCCTGCGCCCAGACGGGCCGCGAGACGGCGGAACAGCCCGCGCCCGAGACATTCGCGGCCCTGCGGCCTCTGGGTTGTGAGGCCGAGGGCGAGATGTTGGACGCCACCGGCGGCGTCAACACCCATAAGGGCGCGGTCTTTTCAGTGGGCATCGTCTGCGCGGCGCTGGGACGCCTCGACCGCTCCCTCTGGGCCGAAGCAGCCCGCGTTCTGGCGGAAGTATCCACAATGACGGCGGGCCTGACCGAGAAGGATTTTGCAGGCGTCACTGCCGAGAACGCCGCCACCGTGGGCCAGAAGCTTTATATTCAGTACGGTATCACTGGTGTGCGGGGGCAGGTGGAAGCTGGACTTCCCACGGTGCTGAATGTCGGTCTGCCGGTGCTGGAAGAGGGCCTTGCCAAGGGTTACGACTTCGACCGCGTCGGCGGCGGCGCACTGCTGGCCATCCTGGCCAACAGCACCGATACCAACATTATCGCCCGCTCGAGCCGGGAGCGTCAGCTGGCCCTCACTGAAGAGCTGAAAGCCCTTCTCGCCCAGACACCTTACCCGGATAAAGATGCGCTCGCGGCGCTGGATGACCGGTTCATTGCGGAAAATCTCTCGCCCGGCGGCAGTGCCGACCTGCTGGCGCTGACCTGGCTGCTCCATTTTGTTACTACTGAGGGGAATATCGATGAGTGAATATACCATTTCGCAGGTCTATCCGACCGATAAAACCGTTCTGGCCCAAATCGACACACTGCTGGGTCAGGAGGGCATCCGCCGCGACGGCAATCTGGACTACATCTGCGCCATGTTCGACGAGGAATACAACGTCATCGGCACCGGCAGCTGCTTCGGCAACACCCTGCGGTGCTTCGCCGTCAGCAGCGCCCATCAGGGTGAGGGTCTGCTGAACCAGATCATCACCCACCTCATCGAGGTGCAGTGCGCGCGGGGGAATATGCACCTGTTTCTCTACACCAAGGTAAAAAGCTCCAAGTTTTTCGGCGACCTCGGCTTCTACGAGATCGCCCGGGTGGAGGATACCCTTGTCTTCATGGAAAACCGCCGCGACGGCTTCGGGGCTTATCTGCGCGATCTGGAAAAGACCAGGACCGAGGGCAAAAGTGCGGCCCTCGTCATGAACGCGAACCCTTTTACCCTCGGTCATCAGTATCTTGTGGAAAAAGCTGCTGCCGCCTGCGACACGCTCCACCTGTTCGTGGTCAGTGAGGACGCCAGCCTCGTGCCTTTTGCCGTGCGCAGGAAGCTGGTGGAGGCGGGCGTGGCCCATCTGCCGAATGTGGTGCTCCACGACAGCGGCCCCTACATCATCTCGAATGCCACCTTCCCCAGTTACTTCCTGAAGGATGAGGCAGCTGTCATCGACGGCCACGCCCGGCTGGACCTCGCCGTCTTTACGAAAATCGCGGCGGCGCTAAACATCACTGCCCGCTATGTGGGCGAGGAGCCTACCAGTCAGGTGACGGGGCTTTACAACCAGATCATGTGCGAGCAGCTGCCCAAAGCGGGTATCGAGTGTGTCGTTGTACCCCGCAAAGAAGCAAACGGCAAGGCCATCAGTGCTTCCACCGTCCGCCAGTGCCTGCAGAGCGGCGACTGGGATACCCTCGGGACGCTGCTGCCCAAGACCAGCCTCGACTATTTCCGCAGCCCAGAGGCAGAGCCGGTGCTGGCACGCATCCGCAATGCGGGCAATGTCGTGCATTACTGAGAAAAACTTCCTCTCTCTTTGTGGTCATGACAACAGAAATAGGACGAAGCATCTGTTATAATAGGCCCATCAAGAAAAGGAGAGTGTGGATATGATACGTAAAATCATTCATATAGACGAAGAAAAATGCAATGGCTGTGGTGCCTGTGTCACTGCCTGCCATGAGGGTGCCATCGGCCTCGTGAACGGAAAGGCCAAGCTCATGCGCGACGACTACTGCGATGGCTTCGGCGACTGCCTGCCCGGCTGCCCCACCGGTGCCATCACCTTTGAGGAGCGGGAGGCCGCTGCCTACGATGAGCAGGCTGTGCTGGAAAACAAACAGAAAAAGGCTGCTGCCGCTGCCGAAAAGCCCGTCTTCCACGGCTGCCCGGGCAGCGCCATGCGCCAGTTTGACCGCCAGCAGGTCGCACCGGCTGCAGCTCCTGCCGCCGCCCAGCCCTCGCAGCTGGCCCAGTGGCCCTGCCAGATCAAGCTCGTGCCGGTGAATGCACCCTATTTTGATGGTGCCAAGCTGCTTATCGCCGCCGACTGCACCGCCTACGCCTACGCGAACATCCATCAGGAGTTCATGCGCGGCCATGTTACCCTCATCGGCTGCCCCAAGCTGGATGCCGTGGACTATAGCGAGAAGCTGACCGAGATCATCCGCAATAACGACATCAAGAGCGTTACCGTCCTGCGGATGGAGGTGCCTTGCTGCGGAGGTCTCGAACACGCCGCCGTCACTGCCCTCAAGAACAGCGGCAAGTTCATCCCCTGGAATGTCGTCACCTTCTCGGTGGATGGCCGTATCCTCGACCGGTAAATAATCGCAAACAAAAAAGCAGACGCTGCACAAAGCGTCTGCTTTTTTGGTATCATTCAGTTTGTGGTCTGGGCGGCAGACTGGATCATCTTCCAGACAGACTCGATGCTCTGGCGTATCTGAGCCAGCGTGGCGATGTCCTCGTCGCTCATCCGGGAAGCCGGGGGAGAGAGCACCGTCTTGGCAGAGGTCACCGTGCCGGTGAGCTGGATGTGGACGTTGTGGTCCGGGATGGTCAGCAACACATGGATGGGCGTGGTCTTCGAGAAGAGAGCGTCCGTCGAAAAGCCGAGCACGAGGGTCGTGCCGTCGGCTGCGGCGGGGAACTGATAGTAGCGGTAGCCGTCCCGTGCGGCAGAAGGAGAGGCTTTTTTCAGCCCCTTGAGCGAGAGGGTGAAGCCGGAAAGCTCCTGAAGCTCGACCTTGTTCGTCTCGACGCCCAGCACGGCGGAAGCCTGCGTCTGGGAGATGTAGTCTTCGAGGCTCCACTCGGGCAGAAGAACGCTTGCGATGGAGAGTTTATCGGTGACAGCCTGACGCAGAACGGTGTAGAGCTGCCCGATGTCGAAGAGCGTCTCTTCCGAGTCGATATAGACCCGGGTGAAGGGAGACGTCTTGACGGAGTCGTCTTCGTTGAGCTGGTAGAAAGAGAGCTGCAGCTTTCCGGGCGCATACTGGCCGCTGATACTGCCGCTGGAAGCGTTCACCCGCTCGAGGATGTTCAGCAGCGGCGGCTTATCCGGGCTGTTGGGCGTTATCTCATACCGGAAGGTGAAGGATGCACCGGTTTGCAGAGCCGAGATTTTGCTGTGCAGCTGGAAAAAGACCACGCCCACAGCGACCACTACGGCCACCAGCACGACCGCTAAAGCAACAAAAAGCGGATTGACACGTTTTTTTGGAGATGCCATCTGCAAGACCTCCTGTCATAGACTCTATGATTATAGCATACGAGCAGGTGGACGAAATGTCAAGCCGGAACTTGACATTATCAGACGGTCAGCGTATACTGTCTGATACATCTTATATAAGGTAAAAGGAGGCAGAGATGAAAATAGCGATACTTGGTACCAGCGGCAGCGGGAAATCCACGCTGGCAAAGCGCCTGGGGAAGAGATACGGCCTGCCGGTGCTCCATATGGATACCGTGCATTTCCTGCCCGGCTGGGTGGAGCGGCCCTTCGCCGAGGAAGAAGCCATTGTCCGGCAGTTTCTCGACGAGAACGCAGGCGGCTGGGTCATCGACGGCAATTATAGCAAGAACTGCTATGCCCGTCGGCTGAAAGAAGCGGATAAAATCATCGTGCTCTGGTTTTCACCGCTGGTCTGCCTTTGGCGGGCGATACGGCGCTGGCAGCAGAACAAAGGCCGTGTGAGGGAGTCGTCTGCGCCCGGGTGCGAAGAGAAGATAGATGCCGAATTCGTCCGCTGGATCCTCCACGATGGGCGCACGAAGCAAAAGTGGGCGAAGATGGAGAGGATCGGGGAAAAGTACCCGGAGAAATATGTATTGATTCGGAACCAGCGGGAGCTGGATGGGTTCTTAAAGGAACTTTGAACTGGTTCTCGCGCCTGTGCGCGGGGCAGAGCGCTTTTTCATTAAGGCTAATTGTTCTCTTTTGCTGGCAAAAGAGAACCAGAAAACCACCAGCGATTTCGACGCGC
>ERZ1026947.678-NODE-678-length-18470-cov-4.295846_pt1 | contig 18470 bp, 13 predicted proteins | sample MGYA00519568_ERZ1026947 | MGnify/ENA primary metagenome ERZ1026947 (study PRJEB26926, sample SAMN06164744) | human gut metagenome | biome: ENVO:00009003; feature: ENVO:2100002; material: ENVO:00002003 | host: Homo sapiens | place: USA | collected 2012 ...
ATAGCGCACGGCAGGCAGCAGCGTCTTCGTCACGCGCCACCCGGCCACGGCGTACCAGCCTTCGCTGTCGAGGTCGCCCGTCGTGCCGCAGATATATTCGCCGCGCACGACGACCGGACCGCGGTCGTAGCAGGCTCCGGCCCCGTAACGGACGCGCTTGAGGTAATCCGCGCCGTATTCGCCCCAATAGTACGACCCGGCCAGCTGCAATCCGGCGGCGGGTTTCAGCGTCAGGCGTGCCACGATGTCCTTGCTCTTGTTCTTGTCCCTGACGTTCAGCCCCTCGCCGTTGAAGACGCCGATGTTGTAATTCAGGATGCTGTATCCGTCGCGGCGGAAAAATCCGCCGAAAAGCTGCGCGCCCATGTCGCGGCCCGTGGCCGAAAGTCCGCAGAGATCGTTGAAGCCCATCAGCTTGCACAACGACAACGGGTACTCGATAAACTCGTACCTGAGCGGCACGTATTCGGTATTCTCGATCGAAAAGGGCAGTTTGTATTCGCCCAGCTGGAGATTCAGCTCGTCGAACGGTCGGTAACACAAATATGCGTCCACGATCTTCGGCGACGCGAATTCGATCTGAACGCGGTAGTCGAGTTTGGGAGCGATGTTGCCCGACAGGCTCAGGCGCACGCGCTTGATAAAGAAGGAGGACGAGTTATCGCTCCATTCGTAACCGGTCTGGAGGTATCCCGAAATCGCAGGCAGGGCGGCCAGCACCTTGTCCCATGCGGACGTTTTGGCCTTGAGCGCCGCGACCTCTGCGGAAAGCTCCCCGACCGTAGCCGTGCAGAGCGTATCGGGCTGTTGGGCATAGGAGGCGCAAAACAGCCCGAACGACAGCAAAACTGGTAAAATCAATCTCATAAACAGAATCGTTTGGGTCTGCAAAAGTCGCAAATTCGGCGCAACCGATCAATACGCGAAAATACCTAAAAAGAACAAAACCGGGTCCGAAAGGCATCCGAGCGCAGCAGCGACCGGACTGAAAACGGACAAGAAGGGTCGTTTGCGAGGCAAATAGGGGGGGGGCAGAAGGTCTGCGGCAAACACCCGAAAAAAGAGGAGCGGACGCTTGTGGGGGCAGACGGTCGTGAACCTGCACGAAAATGCGCGCGAGGCGGTGGCGCCAGAGACGGCGCGGACATCGAGGTCGTTTCGCGCATCGAGACCAGTGCGGGCATTGAGACCAGCGCGGGCATCGCGGGTATCGAGGTCGGTGCGAGCATCGAAATTGTCTCGCGCATCGCCGAAGAGAACGCCGCGACCGCAACAAACGACAACGGCGGGGCAATCCCCGCCGCAATACGAAAATATCTTCAGGCTGTTCTTCACGACACGCCGTCCTTCACCGCCAAGCCCGACGGTTCGGGCATAGCTCCGAACGTTGTGCGTCCACATCATGCACCCGTACGACGGATCGCGGCGTCCGACGACAACACCGGCAGCCGCGCGGCTTCACGCCCGTATTCGGAGAGATACCCCTGCAAAACCGCCGGAAAGGCGGTCAAGAAGGCGTCCGAAGCGCATCCGCATACCCCACTTATCGGGGCATCGGGAAGGAGAGCGTCCGTGCGTCGAGGAACGCATCGGGGAACGGACTCCAGTTCCACGCCTGACCGTTCGAAAGGTTGAAGTGCGACCCAAGACGCAGCGAGTTATTGTCGATCACGGTCACGCGCGAAGGCAGGTTCTCCTTCTGAATCACCACCACCGAAGTCATCGACACGGCCGGCTTGACCTTCATCGGCGCAGCGGTCCGGAAGTCGGTTTTCCACGGCGACATGTGGGCCAGCGAGTCGGGAACGGACATCTCGACCCGAAGCGAATCGGGAAGCCTGAAACTGCCGGTACGGGTCGAATCGGGCCGCAGGAGCCGGAACTTGCCCGGCTCCTGCGCCGAAAGCGAAAACGCCGCGAACAAGGCGACGGCGATCATAAACATCCTTTTCATAACTTTCCTTCTATTTTCTGTTGCACTTTTCCTAAAAAACCTCCCGCAGAATCCGGACCGACTGCACGGCGCTGATGGCGTCGAGGTGGTACCCGAAATAGACCAGCACGGCGTTGAGAAACTCGACCCGCTGGCCGCGGTTGAGACCGATCTCCGAGAGACAGCGCACGTCGCACTCCAGAAAATCGCGCAGCATGCAGGCGCACTCCCTGTTCATATAGCTAACGTGCGCGGGCCGGGTTTTCGTATAAAGCCCCTCGCGGATATCGAACCAGTCGCCGGAGGCGTATTCGTTGCCGGGACAAAACCCCAGAAACCGGCTCAGGTTGGCGAGAAACCACAAATGGAAATTGGCCACCCCCTCGTCCATCGAGTCGAGCGCCCCGACGCAGTTCCACACGAAGTCGAAAAGCGCTTCGTTGGGTTCGTCGTACTCCCTGACGAGGCGGTACAAAACCTCTGCCATGAAGAGCGCCATGGTCGATTTGCGCACGTCGAAAGGCAGACTCTGCAAGACGAATCCGCCACGCACCTCCTTGAAGCGGTGCATCTGCTGCCGCGGCGATTCCAGCCCCTCGAATTCGACGGGAAACATCGGTTGGAACAGCGCCAGCTTCGAACCGCGTCCATTGCGGCTGCGCACGCCCTGCACCATGTAACTGCGGCGGCCGCCGGCGTCGGTCAGGAGGTAGACGACCATCGACGAATCGCCGTATTTGAGCGTATGGAGAACTACCCCGCGCCCCTTGTACGTCTTCAACCTACTCCTTGCGTACGTGTACCGTCACCCAGCCCTCCTTCACCGCCGTAGCAACGGGCCTGAGCCCCAGTTTTTCGGCGCAGGCCGTGATCGCCGGAACGTCGGGTTCCAGAAATCCGCTCATCACCAGATCGCCTCCGGCGTCGAGCGCGGCGGCATAGGCCGGCATGTCGGCCAAGAGGATGTTGCGGTTGATGTTGGCCAGAATGAAACCGTAATGCCGTCCGGCGATGCGGCGCACGTCGCCCAGCATCGGCGTAATGCGATCCGCGACACCGTTGGCGGCGATATTCTCGCGGCAGTTGGCGTCGGCCCAGTCGTCGATATCGACCGCATCGACGTGCTCCGCGCCGCATTTGGCGGCGACGATCGACAGCACGCCCGTGCCGCTGCCCATGTCGAGTCCCCGGCGGCCCGCGACGCCCAGATCGAGCACGGCGCGCGAAACGAGCCACGTAGTGGCGTGGTGTCCGGTCCCGAACGACATCTTGGGCATGACGACCACCTCCATGACCCCTTCGGGGGCGGGATCGTGGAACGGCGCACGGATCAGCAGGCGGCCTTCGACATCGACGGCCGGGAAATTGCTCTCCCATACGGCGTTCCAGTTCTGGGTCTCGATGGCGATATAGCGTCCCTGCACGCCGTAGCGGGCCAGCAGGGCATCGACCCCGGCTTTGCAGTCGGCCAGCCGCTCCTGCGGAATGTAGGCTTTGAGCGTCCCGTCTTCGGTTTCGAAGCTCTCGAAGGGATAGTCGGCCAGCTCGGCGGTGAGTATTTCGGCCTGCTCATCCTCCGAAAAGGCAATATTCAACGCTATATAGTTCATATTATGTAAAATTTATATATCTTAGCCCGGACAAAGTTAGCGATAATCTCGGAATATAGCAGGCAAAGGATGGCAGAAAATACGAAAAAGTGGGAAGAGACGGGACGTCGTTACCGGACCTATATCAAACTCGAAAAACGTCTCTCGCAAAACACCGTGGAATCGTACATGCGCGACCTGCGCCAGTTCGCGCACTTCATCCTCCGCCAGTACGACGTCGCCCCCCGCAAGGTCGAGGGAACGATGATCGAGCGCTATATGGCATGGCTCTTCGACCGCGGGCGCGAAAAGACCTCGCAGGCCCGCTGCCTGTGCGGCATCCGCAGTTTCTTCAACTTCCTGCTGGTAAACGACCAGATCGAAAGTTCGCCCGCCGAGTTCGTCGACACGCCCAAATTCGGACGCCCGCTGCCCGACATCCTCACCACCGACGAGATCGACAGCATCATCGCCACGGTCGACATGCGCTCGACCAAGGGGCTGCGCGACAGCGCCATGCTCGAAGTGCTCTACTCGTGCGGCCTGCGCGTCTCGGAGCTGACCTCGCTGCGGCTTTCGGACCTCTTTTTCGGCGAAGGATACATCCGCGTCATCGGCAAAGGCGACAAACAGCGGCTGGTGCCGATCAGCAACACGGCGCGGGACAAGATACAGCGGTATCTCGAAGAGCGGCGCAGCGCACGTTCGGGCGAGGAGACGGTGTTCCTCAACAACCGCGGCGGACAGCTCACGCGCGTGATGGTCTTCACGATCCTCAAGCGGGCCGTCGAGCGCGCGGGCATCGACAAGCACATCAGCCCCCATACTTTCCGCCACTCGTTCGCCACGCACCTGCTCGAAGGGGGCGCAAGCATACGTCAGGTGCAGGAGATGCTGGGACACGAGAGCATCCTCACCACCGAAATCTACACCCACCTCGACAGCGACCACCTGCGCCGCACGCTCGAAGAGCACCTGCCGATATAAGCCGTCGGGAGTCAGGAGGAAAAGGCGGGTGCAGCCCTCCCGGACAGGATAAACCGCATACGCAGGCGCAAACTGAACCGCCGTTCGCACGGAAAAAACCACACTCGCCCATAGAAAACAGCGAAGCCGGGGATCGAACCCCGGCTTCGTCGTTTTACGGCGCAGAGCGTCATTCGCCCTGCACGCAGTCGTAGACAAGAATATTGGCCCGGCGGTTGCTCGACGATCCGTCGCGGCACGCCACGCCCAGATAGAGTTTGCCGTCACGCACCTTCAGGCTCTCGCCCTCGGCATAGCCCGTGGTCGTAAGTCCCGCGGCGGCAAGTCCCGCCTTGTCGGCGACGGCCGCCACTTCGGTACGCGGCACGACGATCTTGCCGCTGTAGTTGAAGACCGTGACATAGGCTTTCGATTCGAACGAATCGGCGCCCGTCTCGACGGCGTTGCCTTCGTAGAAGTAGACGTAGTTGCCCGCCACTTCGTGTCCCTGATGCGAATAGGAGTAGACGTCGTTCTCCTTGTCCGAACCGGCAGGCACCGAGAAACCGCCCAGCACGCGGCAGTCGTTCAGGTCGCGGGCCTCGATCTCGCGGGTCACGGGTTCGCTGCCCGCCGAACCGACCGTCACCGTCGCCGTCATCTTCTTGAGCGGCAGGGCCAACGCTTCGTCGAGGTCGAAAATCCAGAAGTAGCGCACGCCCGACCTGCGCGAACCGATGAGCAGGCGGCGCGCCCCGAAGTCGATCGAGACCTGCTGGTCGTACTGTCCGTCCTTGTTGAGGAAAAAGGTCTCTCCCGCATAGCCGGCGTCGGAGGTCGCGCCCGGAACGAATTCGACCCGCGACACGGACCAGTTGTCGCCGTATTCGCCGCTTTTGTCCACCGAGGCGTTGCTGTTGAGCCAGATGTAGGTCTTGCCGTCGGAAGCCTCCTCGGCGACGATCTGCGTGCCGTGGCCGAAGTATTTGAGGATCATGTAGTCGGTCTGCGCGTTCAGCCCCGGACCCGCGGCGCGGCAGATGTTGAGCGTCGCGCCGTCGGAGCCGACCTGCGAATAATAGATGCTGCCGCTTTCGGTCAGGTCGAAGCCCTGCATGATGCGCCGAGGAGCGTACAGCAGTACGTTCTTGCTGTAGATAATCCCGTCGGAGAGCGGGGCCGCGAGCGCAGCCGAAGGATCGAGCGGCGGCTCCTGCAACGTGGCGACCGTACAGCGGGCCGAGTAGCTGCGGTAGCGGGCCGTAATGACGGCCGTGCCGAAGGCGCGGAGCGTCACCAGTCCGGTTTGATCGACCGTGGCGACCGTCTGGTCGGAAGAGCTCCACTTGAGCGTGACTCCGGCGTCGGCGGGACGGGTCGCGGCGACCAGTTGGAACGACTGCCCGACGGTAAGTTCCAGATCCTTCTCGTTGAGTTTGAGCGACGTGATCTGCACCGGCCTGTCGTCCGAGGAGCATCCGGCGCCCGCTGCGGCCGAAACGACGGCCAGCAACAGCAGAGTGAGGTATTTTTTCATACTGTTCGTTATTTTCATCAGTTCATGTTCTCATCGACGACCGACACCGAGAAGGTGCCCTTCAGGCGCGTCGAACCGCCTCCGCCCGTAGTGATCGTATTGTTCGCCGTGATGCGCACGTTGGCCGAAACCCGGTAGCGTATCCAGAGCGTACCCGAATTGATCGTAAGATCGACGGGGAAATCGTACGAGAAATAACCCGTATTCTCGCCTTCGAAAAGCGGACTGTCGTAGGCGCGGACATGGTAGGTCACCTCGGTATTGTTGAAGGTTCCGCTCTTCGCGCCGCCGGCCTGCCGCCAAGTCTGCCCGTCGGCCGAATACTCGATCAGGAAGAACCCCGCCGAAGAACCCGAACCGCCGATGCTGCCCGTACAGTTGATCTTCGTGCCGGAGACGAGGTATTTCACCGGAATCTTCTGCAGCCAGTAATCGCCGGTATAAAGCCCCTTGAGATAGGCGTGCCCGTCGTTGTAGCCCCAGCTATTGACCGCCGAAGCCGTCTTGGCATCGGCTTCGACGACCGTGATGTAGGCGCGGCCGTCCTCCGAAACCAGACTGTGCGACGCGGTTACCCAGTCGGGCTGCCGGGCTTTCAGGGCATTGACGTCCTCGGTACTGCCCTTGACGGGACAGAACTCCCACGTCACGGGAAGCCCCTCGATCGGCATTTCGCTCATGGCGTACACCTTGGCGCGGGCCGTACCGATCTGCACGCCGTCCACCGACACGGCGAAAGCCGCATAGCCCGGCACGGTCGGCGTTCCCGCAATGTCGAGCGCCACCGTAGCGCCGCCATTGACGAGCGACACCGAGGCGCCGGCCACCGAAAGGCCCTGCGAATCGCCGCTCAGGGTGCAGCTCACGTCGATCGTCTCGTCGCCGTAGGCATTGGCGTAGGTGAAGCAGAGCCGCGATTTCGAAGGCTCCTGCTCGATGAGGTTGCCTTCGACATAGGGCGCGCCGTAAACGACGGCGCCGTCGGCCTGCGTGACCGTGATCGGATATTGCCTGCCTCCGCTTTCGAGGTAGATGGTCGCGGTGCGCTCGGCAGAACGGTTGTGCGTGGCCGAAACGGCGATCCACTCGAACGCGCCGCTGCCGACGCCTTCGGAGGGAGAGGTCGAAAGCCATCCGGCGTCTTCGGGAATCACGGTTCGCCAGCTGCCGTTGCAGCGGAGCGTGATCTGCTTGGACGAGGCCAGACAGCTGGCGAAGCGGATCGAATCCGTCTCGCGGACCAGATAGCTGTCATCGTCGTCGCTGCACGCCGTCGTCAGCGCCGCGCACCCGGCGGCCAGCAGCAAAAACTGATATATTCGTTTCATGATTTTCATTTTTCAGGTTCGCAATCGTTTATTTCTTCCAGCCCGGATTCTGGCTCAGCGCGGGATTGTCGTTGAGGGCCGTGGTCGGGATCGGCCGCACGTACTTCTTGTCGTCCCACTTGCGGTTCATGCGGATGTAGCACTCGATATAGCCGCTGTCGCCGTCGGTAAGCGCATAGTCGCCGCCCAGCACCCGGTAGGTCACGCCCGGCTCCGTCACCGGGGGATTTTCACGCACGAAGCAGACGTCGCCCGAACCGTCGCCGTCCATGTCGTAGACCTTGCCCAGCTCGCCTACATAGACCCCGTACCACGGGCGTTCCAGCAGCCGTCCCATACCCCAGCGCATGTCGTCGTCCCAACGGCAGTTTTCGAGCAGCAGTTCGATGCCGCGTTCGCGGCGGATCTCCAAGATGGCCATGTCGGTCGTGGTGTTGAGGAAGTATTCGGCCATGTAGGGATCGTAGGCCGAAGGCATCGCGCCGTCCACCCCGGCGCGTTCGCGCAGGAGTTTGATCGTGGCGTTCCAGACCGTCTCGCTGAATTCGCCCAGTTCGGCCTTGGCCTCGGCGTAGTTGAGCAGCACCTCGGCATAGCGCAGGATCGGAATGCAGGTGGCGCAGGGAGCCGTATTGCTGTCCATCGAAGTGTCGTCGATGACCCACTTGATGGGCTGGTAGCCCGTCACGCAGTAGCCGAAATCGGGGGCGTAGGGCGTATTGACGTTGTTGTTCCTGCGCGTATAGCCCGGATAGCGGATGCTCTGCATCAGGCGGTAGTCGCGGTTTTCGAACTCGTCGGCAAAGAGGGTTTTCTCATACCCCGCCTTGTCGGTGAAACGGCTGCCGTCCCGGTTGAGGTAGGTATTGACGAACTGGCGCGTGAGCGAGTAACTGCCGTACTGCATATTCACGAAATAGGTATTGAGGATATGCGTGGCGTTGAGCGAAGCGTCGTAGGCGCGCGCCCAGATGACCTCGCCGGAGGCGACGCTCTCGCTGGTGAACAGACTCCGGTACTGCGTGGCGACCTTGGCCGGATCGGAAACCAGCGCATATTTGCCCTCGCCCATCAGCGTTTCGCAGGCGTCGGCGCAGGCCCGGAGGTACATCTCCGACTCGTCGGCCGTCCACGGCTTGCCGGTCGAGGGATCGTTCGCGTGGTATTTGCGGAAAGTGCCCTCGTAGAGACAGCAGCGGGCCTTGAAGGCCAGCGCCACGTTGCGGGTGATGCGCACCGAATTGACTTCGAGCTTGGCGTTGGTGATGCAGTGCGTCGAGGCGAAATCGAGGTCTTCGAGCACCTTGCGCATGACGTATTCCCGCGAATCGCGCGGCTTGTAGAGCGCCTCGCGGTCGTTGGCGTCGATCTCCCTGTCATACCACGGCACGGCCCCGAAGGTCTTGACCTTGTTCATGTAGAAATAGGCGCGCCAAAAGCGTGCGACGCCTTCGTAATGGTCGAGAATCGCCTCGCCGGCCGCAGCCCGGCGGAAGTTGCCGAGGAAGTAGTTGATGTTGCGCAGGTCCTCCCAGCTGCCCGTGGACCAGCCCGACTGGTCGTCGGCGTCGAAGTTGTCGGTGAGGTACTGCCACTCGCCGCGCCAAGCCATGTAGTCGGCGCGGGCGTCGCCCGTGGCCACGGAAATGGCGGTCGGGATCATGGTTTGCAGAAATCCGTTGGCATAGGCCTCCAGATCGCTCTCGTTGCGGAAATAGGAGGGAGCGTCGATCTTATTGGGGTCTCCGGCGGTCAGGAAATCCTCGCAGGAGACAAGCCCCGCGGCGACCGACAGAATCAGAAACAGCTTTTTCATCGTTTGCATGGTTTGAGAATTAGAACGTGAGGTTGAGACCCAGCGTCACGGTGCGCAGCATCGGATAGCTGTAACCGTCGCCCTCGGCCGTACGGAAGTCGGAGTCGCCCGCGTTGATGACTTCGGGGTCGTAGTTGTCGCAGTATTTGAACATCGGCGAGGAGGTCCAGAGGTTCTCGCCCGAAACATAGACCTTCAGCCCCTTGATCCGCATCTTGCGGCAGATATGGGCCGGGAAGGTGTAATCGACGGTCAGGTTCTTCAGGCGGATGTACGACACGTCCTGCATGTAGCGGTCGTTGGGCGTGGTCAGCACGCGGTTCACCGAGCTTTCGTTGGTCTGGTAAGCCGAATAGCGGGGCCAGTAGGCCGTGTCCCAGTTGTCCAGCTCCTCGCTGTAGACGTTGCTGCCCGTATGGGCCTTGAGCATGTAGCCGAACGGACGGTTGTACTGCCCCCAGAAGTAACCCGAATCGTAGCGCGGATACCAGTTCTTCTTGGCGACGCCCTGCCAGAAGGTCGAAATGCCGATGCCGTTCCAGTTCAGATTGACATTGATGCCGTAATGGTAGCGGGCCGAGGTGTTGCCGATGACGGTCAGGTCGCCGTGGTCGGAGAGCGTCTTGGCGCCCTGATCGATCTTGCCGTCCTCGTTCAGGTCGGCGAACTTGACCTGACCGGGGCGCGTCACCTTGTCGGAGGATTGCAGGAAGGACTGCGTGGCGTGGGAGTCGATGTCGTCCTGATCGCGGAAAAGGCCCTCGACGCGGTAACCCCAGATTTCGCCCAGCTCCATGCCTTCGTAATAGTCGTCGAGGTTGCCCGTGGGGTTGATGTATTTGGTCACCCACGTACGCGAATCCCAGACCATCGCCTTGACGCCGTAGCGGAACTCCTTGCCGGCCAGTCTGAAGCTGTCGCGCCAGCCTACGGAGAGCTCCCAGCCATTGGTCTTCAGCGAGGCGTTGTTGCCCTTGGGGGCCGCCGTGCCGTACACGGCGGGCAGGCTCACGCCGACGGTGTACATATCGGTCGTATAGCGGCGGTACCAGTCGAAGCCCATCGTCAGGCGGTTCTTGAAGAGGTCCAGATCGGCGCCGACGTCGTACGTGGTCGAGGTCTCCCACGTGAGCGAGAGCGGAATGGCGCCCGGAGCGACGGTGTAGGTTCCCAGCGCATTGCCGATGACCACGGTCGAGGACTTGAGGGTCATGTAGTCGATATACTTGTAGGGGTCGATGTTGCCGTTGCCCATCGAGCCGGCGGAAAGGCGGATCTTGAAGTTGTCGAGCCAGCCCTCGGACCACCCCATGAACTTCTCTTCGGAGAGCCTCCAGCCCACCGAAGCCGAGGGAAAGAAACCCCACTTCGAATTCTGGGGGAACTTCGACGAGCCGTCGTAGCGGCAGCTGAACTCGGCGAGGTAGCGCCCCTTGTAGCCGTAATTGGCGCGGAAGAAGGCCCCGACGTAGCTCCAGTCGTAACCGCCGACCGTGGGGTCGCTCGTCACGCCGTCCATCAGCCCGAAGCTGGGCTTCGAAGGAACGGTCAGCCCCTCGCGCTTGACGGTCATGGTGCGGTATTTCTTCTTTTCGAGGTTCCAGCCGCCCAAGAGTTTGAGAGAGTGGTCGTCGCCCAGTTTGGGGGTGTACTCCGCATAGATGTTGCTCGAAACATAGTTCATGTCGTAACGGACGTTTTCGAGCGTGCTGCCCTGACTTTCATTGACCGTAATGGTCGATTCGGGTCCGGTGTAACCGGTGTACATGTTGGTCACGCGTTCGCGCGTGTTGCGCGAAAAGAGATAAGACAGGTCGCCGGAGACCTTGAGCACGTCTTTCACGAGGTCGATCTCGACGCCGAGCTTGTCCTTGAGCGTGAACTTATCCTCCTGCTGGTAGCTCGTCCCTTCGGCGAACCCGGCGTAACCGTTCAGCACGGCGGCATAGGTCCACGTGCCGTCGGGATTGGTAATCAGGCTGACGGGCTGGCCGGAGTGTTCGACCATGCGCGGCACGAGCTGGTTGCTGTAGTAGAGCATCGGCTGGTGGTAGTCCACGACCGTGAAATCCATGTTGTTGTTCAGGCGCAGCCACGGGCGGATGCGCACGCTGCCTTTGGCCCGCACGTTATACTGCTTGTAGCGTTCGTCGCCGACGCGGTAGATGCCGTCCTGATCGTAAAAGCGGCCCGAAACGTAATAATCGGCGTTTTTGCCGCCGCCCGAAATGCTCAGGTTGTGCTCGTGCGAATAGTTCACGTCCTTGTAGAAGGCTTTGGTCCAGTCGGTATTGCCGAAATATTCGTATTTGCCGTTGTCGTTGATGCGCACGCGTTCGAGCGAGGGGTCCGTACTGCGGCGGGCGAGTTCCCGGTACCACGAATCGGAATAGGGCACGATGTTGTTGATCGTCGAATTGAGCTCCTTCGAACCGTTGTAGTAGCCGTTCCATGCGTTGATATAACCCGTCGTCCACTCGTAACCGTCGGTCACGAGGTTGGGCTTGACGGTGCGCGAGTGGATCGAGAAGCTGCCGCTGTAGGTGACGTTCACCTCGCCTTCGGAAGCCGACTTGGTAGTCACGAGAATCACGCCGAAAGCGCCGCGGGCGCCGTAAATGGCGGCCGACGATGCGTCCTTGAGCACCGATACGCTGGCGATGTCCTGCGGATTGACCGTTTCGAGGTCGCCCTCGACGCCGTCGATCAGCACCAGCGCACCGCCGCCCGAACCGATCGAACCGGCGCCGCGGATGTCGATGGTCGCGGCGCGCGAAGGCTTGCCGTCGCGCATCGAGATATTGAGGTTGGGGATGGCGCCCTGCAGCGAACGCGAGACGCTCGGATTGGAGCGTTCGGCGAACTGCCTGCTGTCCACCTGATCCACGGCGCCGATCAGGTCGCGGCGCTTGACCGAACCGTAGCCCACGACGACCACCTCTTCGAGGATCTGCTTGTTCTCGCGCAGCGTCACGTCGAGCGTACTCCGGGCGCCAACCTCCTCTTCGAGGGTCTGGAATCCCAAGTACATGAAGACCAGCACGGCGCCGCTTCCGGCAACGGAGAGCGAGTAGCGGCCGTCGGCATCGGTGGAGGTACCCGTGAGGGTGTTTTTCACCAGCACGCTCACGCCGGCCAGCGGTTCGCCCTGCTCGTCGGTCACACGGCCGGCGACGGTCTGCTTCCGCTGCTGCGCGGCGCTGCGCGCGGCCGGCGCATCGGACTGCGGAGGCGCGGACAGAGCAACCACCTTGTCCTTGATCTTATAGGAAATGCCGGTGCCGGCGAATACCGAAGCCAGCATCTCGTCGAGCGTCGAGCCGTTCAGCGCGACGTCCACATGGGGCAGGGTCCGTTCGCCGAGCGAAGTTTCATAGGAAAAGACCACGCCCGTCTGTTGGGTGAAAGCCGTCACCACCTCGCGCAGGGGAGCGTTGCGCAGCGACAGTTTCAGATCGTGGCGCTGCGCGGCGAAAGCGGCGTCGGCATCGGCCGCCGCGAACGACGGGAGCGTCAGGCCGGCGCATAACAGAGCCGCACACCACCCTTTCAGGAGTGAAGTAATCGATTTTTTCATTATGTTTCAGATTAGAATAAAGGAAGAAGTTTGTTTTAAGGCCGGTCCGAACGGCGGGTTCGGACTAAAGGATAGCAAAAGACTCTTGTTCCATAGGCTGAGCGGATTTGGGGTTGGGTTACTATTTATCGATTCAGCTGAATTATTTCGAAACGACAGCCCGACACGAACTGCAGCAGCTCCACGACGTCTTCGACCGAAGCGTCCTTCTGGAAACTGAAATTGTAGCGTTCGCCGGGTATCTGCTGCACCCCGATGCGCAGGCTTACGCCATAGGTCCGTTCGATGCGCGCGACGATTTCGGGCAGCGTAGCATTGTCGAGGGTGACGACCCCGTAACGGATCAGCAGCAGGTCGCCCACGGGCACTTCGTTGACTTCAAGCAGCTCGGCCTCGGCGTCATAGACGGCCTGCTGGCCGGGATGCAGGCAGATCAGGTTGCGGCCGCCGGCGTGCTGCAGGGCCACGGAGCCTTCGGCCAGCGTGGCTTCGGCGACCGGTTCGCCGCTGAAGGAGCGGACGTTGAAGACCGTGCCGAGCACGCGGACCCGGAATGCGGGCGCGGTGACGACGAAGGGTTGTCCGGCATCGTGCGTGACGTCGAAATAGGCCTCGCCGTCGAGTTCGACATTGCGGCCGTCGATGCGGAACGTATCGTCGTAGGAGAGCGTCGTACCGGGGCTGAGCCAGACGTCGGTGCCGTCGGGCATGGCCACGTGCATGGCCACGGTATCGGCGTTGTGGAAACGATGGACGAAAGGTGCGGTAGCGACCCGGTAGGTCATGAAAGCCGCGGCGAGCGCCACGGCGACGATTGCCGCCGCTGCAAAGCGGCGCAGCGGAATACGGCGGCCCCTGCGGAGCGGAGCGTCGGCGCCGAGAGCGTCGATCCGCCGGTTGAGGCTGTTGAGCGAACGCACGAAACGGGCCTGCAACTGCGTATCGGGACGCTGCATGCGGCCGCGCTGCCAGACGGCGCGCAGCTCGGCAAAGGTACGGCGGTTGTCGTCGCTGCTGCGAATCCACGCCAGCAACGCCCGCTCCTCCTCAGCAGTCGCAGTGCCGGAGAAGTAGGCGGTGAGCAGTTGCTCGTCGAAACGGGCGGTCGTGTCGTCTTGTTTCACGGTTCGGAATATTGGGTTTCTACCCTAAATACACCTCGCCGGGGCAAATCACCTATGCAAAAATGAAAAATTATCTGCCAAGAATATACATTGTCAAGAGAATCAGCATCTTATAGTGACTTAATTTTTGTCGGAGCTGTTTCAGGGCGTTGTAGATATGGTTTTCGACGGTCGAAAGCGTGATTCCCAGCCGTTCGCTGATCTCACGGTTCGAAAGTCCTTCGATATGGCTCATGCGGAACACTTCGCGGCACTTGGGCGACAACGACTCGACCGCCGCGTCGATTTGGCCGGCGATCTCCTGCGAGTAGAGTTTGCGGATCACCTCGCTGTCGTCGGGATCGTAATGGGCGTAACAGCTCTGTTCGATCTGCTGCGTCACCCACGAACGGTAGGCCGTGGCGTTGGCGCCCTTCTTGAGGGCGTTGAGCGAAGCGTGGTAGACCGAGCGGAGCAGGTAGCCCTGCAGCGTGCCGTCGTCGCGAAGGTTGTCGCGGCGGAGCCACACGCGCACGAAGACGTCCTGCACGACATCCTCCGCCCCGTCGTCCCCGACGAACAGGCCGGCATAATTGACGAGCGACGCCCAGTAGATGCCGTAAAGTTCGTTGAAAGCGCCGCGGTCGCCGGCTTTCACCCTTGCTATCAATGTCGAATCTTCCACTTCGGTTCCGGTTAGACGTTTACAAAGATAGGGCTTTTTATCGTTTGTCCAAAAATGCCGCATCCCCGGCCGGCACATCCGGCCGCGGGGGCTGAAAGTACGGAAAAATACATTTTCGCAGGCGTCAGGGCGTGTCAAACATACTTTTTGTGCATGGATGCGGACTGTTTTCCCGGCAAGATGACTTAAATTTGTACTGTTTGAAACGATATATTAACCTGATAATAACCGAAACATGAAGAAAAACATTCTCCTGACCGCCGCGGCCCTGCTGACAACTCTGGCAGGAGCGGCCCAGTGGCAGCCCGCAGGCGACCGCATCGGCACCGAGTGGGGCGAAAAACTCGACCCGCAGAACGTACTGCCCGAATACCCGCGTCCGCAGATGACGCGCACGCAGGTGCAGGACGGCTGGCAGAACCTCAACGGGCTCTGGAATTACGCGATTCTCCCGATGGGAGAGACGCCCGAAAAATACGACGGGCAGATTCTGGTGCCGTTCGCCGTAGAATCGAGTCTCTCAGGGGTCGGCAAGCGTCTGGGCGACCGGAACGAACTCTGGTACAACCGCACCTTCACGGTCTCCCCGAAATGGAACGGCAAGCGCGTGCTGCTGCACTTCGGCGCGGTGGACTGGAAAGCCGACGTCTGGGTGAACGGCGTCTGCGTGGGAACGCACACCGGCGGCTTCACGCCGTTCGAATTCGACATCACGGCGGCGCTCAAAAAGGGCGACAACGAGCTGAAGGTCCGCGTATGGGACCCCACCGACGCGGGCTGCCAGCCCCGCGGCAAGCAGGTGAACCGTCCCGAAGGCATCTGGTACACCCCCGTGAGCGGCATCTGGCAGACGGTATGGCTCGAAGCCGTGCCGCAGCAGTACATCAGGAACATCCGAACCACGCCCGACCTCGACCGCAAACTGTTTCGCGTGGAGACGGCCGCCTGCGGCGCGCAGCCGGGCGACGTGATCGAAGTGCGTCTTTACGACAACGGCACGAAAGTAGCCGAGGGCCGTGCGCTCAGCGGTGCGCCCGTGGAGCTGAACGTGGCGGAGCCTAAGTTGTGGAGTCCCGCATCGCCGTTCCTCTACGATATGGAAGTGGCGCTGGTGCGCAACGGCAGGAAGGTGGACGAGGTGCAGAGCTACACGGCGATGCGCAAATTCTCGATCGGCCGCGACGAAAACGACATCGTACGTCTGGAGCTGAACAACGAACCGCTGTTCCAGTTCGGTCCGCTGGATCAGGGCTGGTGGCCCGACGGACTCTATACCGCCCCGTCGGACGAAGCGCTGGCGTTCGACGTCGTAAAGACCAAGGAGCTGGGTTACAATATGATCCGCAAGCACGTGAAGGTCGAGCCGGCGCGCTGGTACTACCATTGCGACAAGCTGGGCATGATCGTATGGCAGGATATGCCCAACGGCGACCAAGGTCCCCAGTGGCAGATGCACAACTACTTCAACGGCGCGGAGAAACACCGCTCGGCAGAATCCGAAGCCAACTTCCGCAAGGAGTGGAAAGAGATCATCGACTGCCTCTACTCGGTTCCCTCGATCGGCGTATGGGTACCCTTCAACGAGGCGTGGGGACAGTTCAAGGCTCCCGAAATCGCCGAATGGACCAAGGCTTACGACCCTTCGCGTCTGGTCAATCCCGCCAGCGGCGGCAACCACTACCTGACGGGCGACATACTCGACACGCACCACTATCCGCACCCGCGCATGACGCTGCTCGACACCAACCGCGCGACGGTGCTGGGCGAATACGGCGGCATCGGGCTGGTGATGAAAGAGCACCTTTGGGAACCCGACCGCAACTGGGGTTATGTCCGCCTGAACTCGCCCAAGGAGGTGACGGACGAATACGAGAAATACGCCGACATGCTCTACAAGCTGATCGGGCGCGGATTCGCAGCGGCGGTCTACACGCAGACGACCGACGTCGAAGTGGAAGTGAACGGCCTGATGACCTACGACCGCAAGGTGATGAAGGTCGAGCCGGAGCGCATCCGCAGGATCAACGAACGCATCTGCAATGCGCTGAACAAATAAGACGGGAAACGTCCGAAACCAAAGAGGAAGCCTTTCGCGGCTTCCTCTTTTATTATAATATAATATGTCTATAGGATTCTCCGTATTCGGGACGCCGGGGTCAGGCGCATCGTATCGTAGTCGAGTCCCGAAATGACCGTCAGTCCGCAGCGGCGGCCGGGCGCTACTTCGCCCAGCTCGGCATCCATATCCAATGCCCGCGCACCGCCTTCGGCAGCCCACGAAAGCAGTTCCGGCAGCGGCACCTCCGGGAACATGCGCATCTCTTCGAATACCGACAGCCGGTCGTTCGAGGCCAGCGAGTCGGTGCCCAGACAGATGTCGAGCCGGTTGCGGCGCAGCAGTTCGACGGGCGGTTCGAGACGCGAAATATAGCGGTTGGAGCGGGGGCAGAGACACCACCGGACGGAGGCCGTGAAATGGTTCATGACGACGTCGATGTCGCGCTGCGTGACGCAGCAGTTATGCACCAGTATCACGCGGCGGTCGCGGGGTACGCATGCGACGAGCCGTTCGGCCGGAGAGCCGTAATGCAGGAAGTCGCAGGTGAAGCCGACTTTCCGGTACCACTCCCAAAGCGGGCCGCGGCGGGCGAAAAGCTCGGATTCGGCGGGCGACTCCATGAAATGGACCGACAACGGCGCGTCGCCCTCAGCGGCGATCGCCCGCAGGGGCGCATCCTGCACCGAATAGAGCGAATGGGGCGTCAGCGAGGTATGCGGATGGCGGAGCAGGGGCCGCACGGAGTCGGCCGACGCCAGACGCAAACCGAAAAATTCGATGAATGTATGATAGGCGACGCGGCTGCGCTCTTTGACGGAGAAGGTTGTATCGCCGTTGGAGATGTCGCCGACGGCCTGCACTCCGTCCTGCCACATGGCGGCGTCGGCCGCCGCTATGGCCCGCAGCCGCTCTTCGGGGCCGAACCGCTCCCGGACCTGTCCCATGGCTCCGGCGAAACCCGCAAAACCGCACCCTTCGGGAATCGCGCCGCGCAGGTAGGAGAGTTCGAGGTGGCAGTGGGCATTGACCAGTCCCGGCGCCAAAACACCGGAGTAGAACTCGGTGCCCGGCATACGGTCGGGTTCGGAGCAGGTCCGCACGGAGAGGACACGACCGTCCGCCGCAACTTCGACGAGCGGGTTGCGGACGAGTCCCTGCGGCGTCCAGAGCAGGTTAGAGGCTATCCGCCGGGATGGCTGCGCGGAAGAATTCATCGGCGAAAATACGGATGTCGAGCTGCTGCATGTAGAGACTGTCCACAGCGGCGGAGGTTTCGGGCGTATAGTCGATCTTCAGGTCGCTGACCGTCAGCGAAGGACGCTGGGGCTTCCCGCGGAACTCGATGAAATCGACCCATAGCCGCCGGTGGGTGGTATCGACCGTAAAGCGGCGGGTGAAATTCTCCTGCCGGTCGCGGCGCAGGGTCGTCGTATAGACGTTGGTGCGGGTGCTGTCGCGGCGTTCGAGCCACACCACGCCCCGCAGGCCCTTTTCGTTGCGGTCGAGCGAATCGACGAGGTATTTGAGGCTCAGGTTGTACTCGCCGGGCCGCACGTCTACGGAGAACCGCAGGCGGGCCGTATCGCGCAGCGAGCCGACGCGGATCAGCGAGTCGGCATAGACCGTGCGGGTGAAACTCCGGCGGGCGACGTTGTCGATCGTGTCGAGGACGGCGACTTCGCGGTTGTAATATTTGCCCTCGGCTTCGAGCATTTCGATCGCCAGCTCGACCACGTCGCCCAAACGGGCGCTCTTGCGTTTCGAGAAATTGCCGATGGTGTAGTAGACGTCCTCGGTGGTATAGCCGTAACCGGCGAAGATCGGTTCGTAGATATTCAGCGAGTCGATGTCCACCTGTTCGCTGCCGATATAGGCGT
>ERZ1026947.680-NODE-680-length-18464-cov-5.406214_pt1 | contig 18464 bp, 15 predicted proteins | sample MGYA00519568_ERZ1026947 | MGnify/ENA primary metagenome ERZ1026947 (study PRJEB26926, sample SAMN06164744) | human gut metagenome | biome: ENVO:00009003; feature: ENVO:2100002; material: ENVO:00002003 | host: Homo sapiens | place: USA | collected 2012 ...
TCGTCGGCAGCGTCAGATGTGTATAAGAGACAGATACAGTTCAATACCTTTATCCATATTCAAATCTTACTTTCTCAAAATCTCTTTAGGCGGGTCGATTTCATTTACTATTGTATGCTCTGTAAGTTCGGATAAGAGTTTGATTTTTTTATTGATAATAGGACGCATACAATTGGGCACGTGCTCCTGATGTGCTCTGTGAATTGCCACACATTCCTTGCAGTTGCCGTGATAACGGCAAACCTTCTGACAGGGACAATGGTCCTTTTCCTTATACTCTGTACGAAACTGTGCAGCAAACTCTTCCTGCAATTTCAGACCCGCTGTTCTGTTGCCCTTGTGAAATTGCTCCATTGCATCCAGCTCTTTCTGATTCCCCTCAATTTTCATCATATATACCTCTGTAATACCTGTTTAATAAAAACAACTAATCTCTTTTTTATGAGTCATATGTATTCCTATATGCCCGATACCAAGAAGGATTGCAGCTATAATCAATAATAAATTCTTACCATAAATACCAAGCAGCAGAAATGCCACAACAGGCAATGTTGCACCTGCAACAGGGATACCGAGTAAGCTGCTGTAAAAATCCTGCAATGTTCGCTCACTTTTAAAATATCTGACCCAGTAAATCTCATAAAGCACCATAAATAGAAAAGACAGTACAAGCCAAATTGTCCAAACACTTAATAAAACATTGAAGTCTTTGAAAATAAGCACAATGCAGGTTACAAGCACCTGCCCGATGCCTTCAAATATTTTCAGAATTCTGTTTTCATTCTTAACATATTTATCATAGTTTTCAGGTTTATACTTTGTCCAAAACAAATTCGGAACAAAAAGCATAATCAAATATATCAATCCTACATAAGAAAATCCAAAATTCATAGCACAATATCCACTTCATAATTATCATCAATCAAAATAAAATTGCAATCATATTTTCTGCACATTTCAAGATTATACAAATTATCTTTCATCACACTATCTTTTGTGCAATCAGAATCATCACCACGATTTTCAATAACTTTGGCAAATGCTTTGATATTGTCAAAATGCGTTTCAATATAATGCTCTGACATCACAAGGCAGTAATATTTTATCTCGCTTAAATATTCATCATCAAAATGCTTTGCCCAATCAAAAGGTATGTAGCAACCCTCAATAATTAAATTCTGATCATTTTCAATTGCTGTTTTAATCATTTCTTTTACAATATTCCAAAGATAAGGAATAAGTTTTTCATCATCTTCGGGTGTCAGATTTGTATTTCTGCTCCTGATTAGCCCCATTTTCAAATGGTCTATTGAAAGATATGGATATTTATACTTTTCAAGCAGCCTCTGAGCAAGATGCGTTTTTCCTGTATGTGTCGCTCCGGCAATTAATATAACCATATTTAATACCCTTTCAAATTTGTAATTACTAAAAAGTTATCTCTTACAGCAATATAAATATCATGTGCTGCAATGAACAATAAAGGTTTTTATCACGGCTGTCCGCTTTCATTATAGCATAATATATAAATAAAATATAGTTTTTATATATATTTGACCCTCACATACATTTATAGCGCATACTTTAATCAGTAGAAAGTAGCATCACCGCATAATTCACTGCAAGCAGCGTATGTAAAAATAAAAAATGCAGTCTGTTAATCGTAACAGACCGCATTTTTTATTTTAATTTCTCGGCCCATTCTTTTTCACGAAAGCCTGTTAATATTGCTTTATCAGATATAATCAGCGGTCTCTTAACCAGCATACCATCTGTTGAGAGGAGCTTTAACTGCTCATCATCACTCATCTGAGGCAGCTTATCCTTTAACTGCATGGATTTATAAAGCATTCCGCTTGTATTGAAGAACTTTTTCAGTGGCATACCGCTTTGCTCATACCATATCTTCAACTCTTCGTATGAGGGATTATCCTCTTTAATATGTCTGCTTTCGTACTCAAATCCGTTTTCATCAAGCCACTTTTTTGCTTTCTGACAGGTTGAGCATTTTGGATATTCAATAAATAACATTTTTGTTCCCCCTATATAAAAGATTATACTAATGATAATATCATAAGGCGGACTGAAATACAACAGGTGTATTCAATCCGCCGGATTAACATATTTATTTTATCAGCCTAGATCCATACTGCCTTCAAATTCATCATCATTTTTGATGAATTGCTCATAATTTTCATTCTGCCATACCTTAACATAATCAATCATAAAATCATTGTTATCCTCATTGTCATGGCTGAACAAACCTATTTTTTGACCATGAGGACCATAACCATCACCTGCATCAATTTCAACTGTAAGGCGAAGAAATTCCTTAACCTTTGAAACCTCACCGCCGTCTGTTGCCCAAGTAGGCTTGCCGTCGATATAGAACACATAATATTCAGGCGTCCACTTAAGGGCATATGTATGGTAACCGTCATATAAATCCTGTTCAAGTGAGCCGATATAATCCTCAACCTTAGCATCCTTGCCGTATCCGTCCCAGAGAAGAGCATGCCCCATTTCAGATTCTTTGCTGTTTATAAAAGCACTTTCATAAACATCTATTTCCGTTCCGTCCTGTCCCTCGTTACCGACCTTACGCTGATTGGAGGACTGAAGCCAGAAGGCTGACCACAAACCCTGTGACGCAGGAAATTTTACACGGCATTCAAAATAACCGAACGCCTGTGAAAAGAGCATCGTATCCGCTGTACCCTTGTTGTCATTATTGTCACCTGATATCAGTCTTGTTTCAATACCTGAGGTGAATCTGCCCGCCTTAGGGCAATCACCGTCACAGGTATGATTCTCTTCATAACGGGAATGAATAATGGCGTTGGAATCCTTAACCTCGACCATAGTCGGACACCACCAGCAAGCCTGCTCAGGCTTATCCTCATCCTGACTTTCCCAACGGATGGCATGAGGTGATGTTGTCCATATTTCCTTATTTCCGGTATATTTTTCTCCGAAAGTAATATTTTCATTCAGCGAATCGCCGTCAAAATGATCCTCAAAAATAAGATACCAGCCGTCCTCATTCAGCACAGGAACAGACAAATCATATTTTTCATTGGTTTTCCAGCTATCATCCTGTTTTTTGGAACAGCCTGTTATGGCTGCTGCACCTAAAATCACAGCACAAGCTAAAATAACAGAAATTATCTTTTTCATAAATTCACCTCATTATTTCAGCTCACAGGTAACTGAATTGCTTTCAGCACCCCAAGAATCAATGGCTGTAACTACAACGTATTTTGCATTATCCGGAATATTGCCGGGAAGTCTCAGCTCTACTGTATCAGACATATTGTCAAGTCCTAAAATATAGTCACTGAAATATACGACCTCCGTAATTTTCTTTGGTGAGCCGTTATCATAATTCTTATTGTCAAATCTGATTTTTTCACCATTTTCATCATAGTGGACGATATGTCCGCTATAATCTGTTTCTTCAAACTCCAGAAGTTTTTTATTTTCATCACAGAACTCCAGCTTATAGGAATGAACAAAATCGTCGTCTGATGCTGCATTGAAAGAAATCATCTTTTGATCATTGCCGTCAATATCTTTGATATCACGCACTGCCACACTCAGTTTACTGTCAATCACAGGTGCTTGATTTGAATTGCTTCTTGCATCTGTATATTTGCTGAGACTTTCCTCACTGCCGAACGGTGCTTCTATTACCCAAGCATCTTTCAATTCTTTTCCTGTATTCGCTTCCAGACGGTGAACAGTTACCTTACTGTCCTCAATTTCCATATAAATGCAGCCCGGCAGCTTATCTGCCATTGAATTGCCATAAGCATCCTTAGGCACGCTATCATTAAACTTTCCATGCTCAAGCTCGATATAATCAAGGCTCTGTGTTGTAAATGCAGTAAAATCACCCTGCCAGATGGAACGCTCATCAATCAGTGAATAATGAGAATGTCCGGACAAAGAAACAACCTGACTGTAGTCCTTTAAAACATCTGTTATATCACTGTTTCCCCATTCGTCTGAGCCGTAGGCAGTATCCTGCGGATTAAGATGCGTGATTACAAAAATCGGCTTGTCAGGTGTATCTGCAACAGCCTTGTCAAGTTCGCCTCTTATCCAGTCCTTATTGGTATATGATTTATCATATGAACCGTCTGAGGAACTCCAGCAGATGAAGTGATAACCATTGATCACCTTATGGCTGTATGGCAGCTCGCCTGTATATTTTGTAAATCTCTTCTGCTGCGTTGCAGGAGTCGGAATTTCAAAACAGCTGAAAAAGTCAGGCAACCAATAATCATGATTACCCATAATATAAAGCGGAATGGGCTTATCATAATCTGCCATTACCTTATCATAAATTTCCTTATATGTGCCCCAAGCTTTTTTGGTACCTACATTGGTTTGGTCTCCTGCGATAATCAGTACATCCATACCCTTATCTCTGAGCATAGTCAGCGTTTTTTCAAAAGATTCATACTGATGCGTTGTATTATCCGTTGAATCAGGGAGCTGCAAATCGCTGATAACAGCAACTCTTAACGGCTCGCCGTTTGTTTCAACAGAATATGTTTTTACCTCTTCATCTATGGTTTTTGCATATCCGAAGTGAACACCAAGAGCTGCACCCACAATACCGACTGCAACCACAGCTGAAACAATTACCTTTGTAAACTTTTTCATAATTTCTTACCGCCTTTTTATAGTTTAAATTACTTTATGTCAATCTTAAAGCAAATCGGCAAATCCGTCTGCACCTTATCACGCAGATGAATTTCCATACATTTTTTATTTCTTTCAAACGGAAGCTCTTTATCATCGCCGAGCAGTTTAACGGATTTGATGATCATATCCTCGTTCACTTGCTTAAAGCTTTTTATCCTTACAATATTACCCTTTGCAGGCTTCATCTGAAAGGCATATATAATACCATTTTTATATGTAAATCTGAAATCCGTTTCCTTATATCCCTTTTTCTTATTATCCTGGAAAAAGCCGTCTTTGACATTGGCTTTCCCCTCGCCGAAATGTTTCCAGCACTTTGTATCATAAATGCCCTCGCCATTAACACGCAGCCATTTACCGATTCCCTTAAGAACAGCCGTTTCCTCTGCGGTTATTGAACCGTCCGCCTTAGGACCTACATTAAGGAGCATCATACCGTTTTTACTTACAATATCAATAAGGTCGCAGACAATATGCCCTACGGATTTAAATTGATTGTTTTCAGTGTATCCCCAAGAATTTTTTGCAATGGCGGTACAGGTCTGCCACGCAACAGGAGAAATATCTTTTAGTGCTCCCCTTTCAACATCAAAGGTTGCACAGCCGGGAGGAAAAGCATTGTGCTTATAGTTAATCGTAACCTCTTCTCCCCACTCCTCTGCACGGTTATAGTAGTACGCCGCAAACTTCTGAAGATAAGGCTTGAATGCCTGATTCTGTATCCACCAGTCAAAGTATACAACCTTTGGCTGATACCTGTCAATCAGCTCACAGGTTCTCACCAGCCAGTCCTTAAGAAATTCCTCAGTGGGTGATTGTGCTCTTACATTGGCGGCAGCAATACTCATTTTCCATGAATCAAAAGCTTTGCAATGATAAGCAGGTCCGTAAAAATCAGCATATTTTTCATTATTCACATCACTGTCAAAGGTTCTGCCCATATTCATAAAAAAGTAATGCTCTGCCCTGTGGCTTGATGCACAATATACAAGTCCCTCTTTTTCACAGGCTGCCTTAATCTCTCCTGCAACGTCTCGGCACGGACCCATATTCACACTGTTCCAGCGGTTGAAATCCGTGTTATACATGGCAAATCCGTCGTGATGCTCAGCTACAGGCATAACGTATTTTGCACCGCTTTCCTTAAATAAAGCTGCCCATTCATCAGCATTGAACTTTTCACCCTTAAACATTGGAATAAAATCTTTATATCCAAAATCCTTATGATTGCCATACGCTTTAATATGATGCCTGTATTCACGTGTCGTCTTGTCATACATATTCCGTGAATACCACTCGTTTCCAAAGGCAGGCACACTGTAAATTCCCCAGTGAATAAAGATGCCGAACTTTGCATTATGATACCACTGCGGTGTTTCGTGATTACAAAGTGACTGCCAGTTATCTTTATATTTTCCGTTTTCAATTACAGAATCAATCTTTTTCAGATAATCATTAACCATTATTTCAGCCTTTCTTTAAGCAAGTGAGATAAATCCGTTCATAAAAAACTTATTCGGATTTATCTCGCTTGCTTATATGTATAATAATACCTTTTCTTTTGCCGAGTCTGAAGCACTTTTCAATATTTTTTATTTTCCTTGTTCTTTTACCAAAGCGAACTTCTGAAAAAATGTTCGCCTCAAAGCCAAGCAGTTTTTTATTTAATGCAAAGCGAAAACTCTGTGCCTTATCTGCGAAATTATAAAAGCATAAAAGTGCTTCATTATCTTTAAGATAAACCGTTGACATAACGTTAGGATTATTGGATACAACAGGATTTTTGCTGTGCCAGTAACCAAGCATTTTGCTGTCCTCAATACCGAAATCGTCCCATATCCTATACATATCAACTGCATTCCTGTATCCCCAGCCATAGCGGTTATTCATCGCATAAAGCATACCGAGATACATATCACCGCCACCCTCAAGCATCTGACCGGTAATACCGTAAGGTATACCACTGACCTCAGCTAACACATATTCAGGTGAGTATTTTTTGTAGAAAAAGCCTTCACCAAGCCATACGCTGTCAAGAAACGGTATAATCTCAGTATAAAGATTCATACAGCTTACATCACCCGCACGTACCTCCTCGTGATTCCACATATGCATATCAATCAGTCCGTCGGTCTTTTGCAGCACCTTTTTTGCACGCTCAAGCGTTGTACGGTCAAGCGATGTATCATCAATATAAATACCCTTGATACCCACATTATCCACAAGCCAGTTCAGTCCCTCAACATAATAGTTATCCAGTCTTGTATCCGGTCTGACTATAAATGAAATATCGTGATCATTTTTATATTTGCCGTGCTTATATTTAACAAACCAGCCGGGAATAATATCCTCACCGAAATTGTCAATCAGCCACTGCGGCTTTTCCTTCTGCCAGGAATGGCTGACGCCTTTTTTACGCAGAATGATTTCATCACCCAGTGCCTTGTATACAAAGGTTTCTGCCATATGATTGCTGTGCTCACGCTCGGTATAGTACAGCTTTATTCCTATACCCTTTTTACCGGCATAGGAAACAGCATTTTTTAATCTGTCCACCTCGTAAAAAGGATAATTGATAAACGGCATAATCATATTGCCCTGATGGAAAATAACGTGACTCAGTCCATTTCTTTCAGCAGTATCAATATCATTTATCTCATCCGTTAAATGATTGTTATGATGATACCTTACTGAAAATGCTTTTTTGTAATCAATCGGCTTAAGCGGTGTGATATGCATTTCAAAAATGAAATTTCTTGTCTCACCCTGTTTAAAATCAAATTCGCCTGTGTAAGCGAAAATATGGGTGCTGCCGTTTTCTTTTTCAGCTTTAATTCCGCCTTTTCCGTTATTGTCCCAAGTTTTCACAGGCGTTCTGAGCGGTAGATTTTTATAGAATATATTAATAAGAGGTCTGATATAATCCTCTGCCTTGAGTTTCAGGCGCATACCGCAGTTTACACAGCCTATATAAATACTGTCCTGCTGCTTCTGATTATCCCATTTAAAATCAACGCTTTCAGCTTTTGACGCTCTGTGTCCTAAGCCGTGCATCAGTGAAGAGCAGTCGGGAGCAATATAAAAATCAAGTGAAACATTGGTTGCTCTGAAATCCTTTTTCGGTGCGATTTTAACCGAATATTCCAATTGTCCTTCATACCTGAGAACGGATGTTATCACAGCAGAATAATCCTCATTCTCACAGGAAGTAACGGATTCAATCCGATTATTAAAACACTTTTTATCCATTACGCCGCAAGGCAGCGGATTGCCGTCAATAAGAAATTCAGCTTTTTTGCTGAAAAGCTGTTTCTGAACCGTTTCTTCAAGCTCAATTGCCTCGTTGAATTTTGAGCTTACCTGACAAGGCAAGCCGTTTTCCGAAAAGGATATTTCCCTTCCGAGAATGACTGCATTTCCGTCAACGAGCTCAGGCGGTGTATATGGAGAAACAACAGTGTCATCAATACACATATCGGAATTGAGCCAGTTGATACGCGATAATCTCCATAAATCATTATATCCGTTATTCTCAACAGGACTGGATATAATGTTGAACAGTGCTTCAAAGGTGCACTCCTCATTTTCAGAAGTGATTGTAATGATACTTTTTTCCTGTCTTTTACCAAGCTTCTCCGCCTTAACAGTAAAGAATAACGGCTGTATTATATCGGCACTGAGATTGACCGTCTGATTCCTGCTTGTTCCGTATTTATCAACAAGATCCGTATTGATACACTCGATTTCAAGGTTTCCCTGTGATGAGATACTTTTGATAACATCATCTCTTTTTGAAAGCACAGCCAGCTGAAAAACGAACACCTCATTTTCAGACATCATAAATTCTGCAGAACCGTCAATTCTGTGATAATCATCAAGAATACTCAGATCTTCAAAATGAATAATCTTTTCTATTCTGTCAAAAATATATAATTCCATAGTATACTCCTTTATAAATCCTGATTTTATTATAGTACATACGAGCTTGTAAATAAATTCAAAATACAGTATAATGAATACACAAATCGGAAACAGAGGTGCTGTTTATGTATCAAAGTGAATCTTTTTTTATTAAAGAACATAATCACGCCGGATTATTTCACCCGGAAATCACAAGCGTTTTTAAAATTCTTGCTGATGACAGTTATTTTCACCGATATGACGATGATGAACTGGAAAATCACCACCAAAAAACAATTGCGTTTATCAGATGCACTGACGGCAGCGGTAAAATAAGCACCGATGATGAAACGTTTATTCTTAGTAAAGATGATTTTATATTTTTAAAATTTCATAGCATCAAGGAATACAAAAGCCTTTCAAATGTGTGGGGCTACAGATGGGTTAACTTTATCACGGATACGCACACCAATGAATTCGAAACAGGAAAAATTTATAATATTCCCTTAAGTGAAAACGAAGAAGCGTGCTTTAATAAGCTGATGGCAGGCGGGCAGTGTGAATTCATACATTCCGGATATATCAATTCCTTATTCTTAAGCTATTTCTACAGCATTATGTATGAAAGCAGAATGGATAATGATGATATGCCAACAGATAAAAGCACACGTATTATCGATGAAATGTGTTCCTATATCCAGCAAAAGGTATATTCAAAAATATCAATAGACGAGGTGGCTGATTTCTTTAAAATATCCCCGAGACGGCTTCACCAGATATTCACAAAGGAATTGACTATTTCCCCCAAGCAATATATACTGAAGAAGAAAATGGAAGAGGGCTACCGCCTTTTGGTTCAGACCTCTGCTTCAATAAACAAAATTGCATATATGCTGTGCTTCAGCTCACCTTACCATTTCTCAAATGAGTTTAAAAAGACCTTTGGCCAAACTCCCAGTCAGGTAAGAAAAATGGAGCAGATGTACAACAAGGAGTAATACTATGGGTGAACTGAAAAAATCATTAATAGCAAAAACCGATGCAAAGGCAAATACCAATCAGATATTTGTCAAAGACAATTTACGTATAACAATCCTTACACCACGTCTATCCGTGTAGAAAATGGCAGCACATTTACAGATTTGCCGAGTATGGCAGTATGGTTTCGTAATTTCAATACTGAGAAAATGCAGATAAGCAATACCTCTGACACAGTTACCGTTGAAACAAGCGAGGTTATTTTTACAGTTAAAAGAGGAAAGCCTTACTGTGTTTATTTTAAAGACACACAAAAAACAGAGGTGTTTTCAAAACAAAAGAATTTAAAAGGCACGTACCGTACTCTTGACGGTACCTTCGGCAAAATTCCTCTGCAGGACGGACTTATTACAAAAAACGGTGCGTATCTCTACGATGACAGCCGTTCCATGCTGATTGATGATGAGGGGCATTTTGTCAGAAGAGCAGACAGCACTAAGGATTATTATGCCTTTGCCTATGGTAACAATTACCGTGAAACAATCAGAGCATTTTATCAGATCAGCTCCCCTGTTCCGCTTATTCCAAGATTTGCACTGGGCGTATGGTGGAGCAGGTATCACGCATATACCCAGCAGGAATACCTTGATTTGATGGAAAAATTCAGGAAAGAGGAAATTCCGCTTACCGTTGCCACAGTTGATATGGACTGGCACTGGGTTAATGTAAAAAAGCAGTTCGGCATAAATTATAACGGCTGGACAGGATACTCATGGGATAAAAACCTTTTCCCTGATTATAAAGCCTTTTTAAAGGAGCTTAAGGACAATAATCTGCATATAACCCTTAATCTTCATCCTGCTGACGGCGTACATACGTATGAGGATATGTATGATGAATTTGCGAAGGCAATGGGTGTCACCAACAAAAAGGATATTCCCTTCGTCTGCGGTAATGATGATTACTGGAATAACTACTTTGATATCCTTCACAAGCCGTACGAAAAGGACGGCGTTGACTTCTGGTGGATTGACTGGCAGCAGGGCAAAAAATCCGATGTTGACGGACTTGATCCGTTATGTGCTTTAAACCATTATCATTTCCTTGACAATGCTGAAAACGGAGAGCTCCCTCTCATTCTTTCACGATACTGCGGCTACGGCTCACACAGATACCCGCTCGGCTTCTCAGGCGATACCGATATAAGCTGGAGAGTGCTTGACTTTCAGCCGTATTTCACAATCAATGCAGCAAACTGTGCTTACACCTGGTGGAGCCACGACATAGGCGGACACCATATGGGATACCGTGATGATGAGCTGTATTTACGATGGATAGAATTCGGTGCATTTTCCCCTGTACTGCGTCTTCATTCCACAAGCTCAATGCTGCTTGGCAAAGAGCCATGGAAGTACAGAAAGGATATATGTGAAAGTGCAAAGCAGTGGCTTCGCTTCCGTCACAGGCTGATACCTTATATCTACACTATGGACTACCGCAATCATAAAGATGGTATTGCTTTATGCGAGCCGATGTACTACTCTTATCCGAATATGGAAGAGGCATTCAATGTTGCCAATCAGTATATGTTCGGCAGTGAACTGATGATATGCCCTATCACCTCAAAGGCAAGCACAAAAACAAATTTCGGCACTGTAAAGGCTTGGATACCTGAGGGAAAATACACAGACATTTTCACAATGCAAAGCTACACAGGACCTAAGGAAATTGAGCTTTCAAGAGAAATATATTCCATACCTGTTCTTGCAAAGGAGGGTGCAATCATTCCTCTATCAAATGACGAGGGCAATACCTGCGGTAATCCTGAACAGCTTGAAGTATGGGTATTCAACGGTAATAACAGCTTTACATTGTATGAGGACAACGGCAAAACCAATTACGAAGAATGCAATGTAAAAACTGAATTTGAAATCACCTCAGACAATCAGAATACAAAATTTGTTATCAAAGCTCCTGTCGGCGATACAGAGCTTATACCGGAAAGCAGAAAATACAGAATTGTGTTCAAGGATATCGTATCAGATGATATTGACGCTCCGGTCGGTACAGACATTTATCAGGACAAAACAGATGCAGTTATCGTTGAATGTGATTTTAAAACTTCTGACATTACAATTACAATAAAAAACACAAAACCTTTGCCAAAGGATACATATCAGGACAGAATCATCAATATTTTCTCACGCTGGCAGGAATGTACAACAAAAAAGAACACTGCATACAAACCATTTGAAAATACAGATGACAGAGATGAGCTTTTACGCACATTAAAAAAATCACATCTGCCGAAGGATATAAAGGTACTTATAAGAGAATGCCTTAACGAAGAATAAAAAAACACAGTCTCAAAACAAATTTGAGACTGTGTTTTTTATTTATCCTATGATTTATTCAACAAATGTTCCCTTGAAATCAGGCTCAATTAACGGAAGTCCCAGCTTTTCAACTGCATCCTTAACTACATCCTCAGTTGTCTTGCTCTTAATCGGCATTCCGATAAAGGTCATATTGTAGATTGCAAGATCCTGGAATCTTGGGGTCATTTCGTTTATAACCTTTACTGTATCATCTTCTCTGAAACAGAAAGTAAACTGTCTCACATGAGCGGTTTCAATCGGTCTTATCCACAGCTTAAGCGAGCCGTCCTCCTGCCATGAAGCCTTTGAATATGTATGATAATGCAAATCACCCAGAGTAATTTCAGAAACTCTGTATTCTCCGTCAAGTCCAACCTCTATGGTATTTGCATAATCCTTTTCTTTCCAATAGAAGGTCAGCTTTTCATCATCAAAGGTCAGTTTCATTTCATTGATTTCGCCCGGCTTATTATAAAGCATCTGCGTGATGGAAATTGTAATTACCGAAACGAATTCCGATGTTTTGCATTTAATAAGCCTGCCTGAAATCCTCTGCTCCATTTCTCTGTTTCTTTCCGTTTTCGGCAATTCCTTAACATGACAGCTGTCAATTACAGAGAGCATTTCATCATATGCCTCTTTGCTTTCAGGAAGAACCTCATAACCAAAGCACTGAGGGAAATATTTCCAGAACACCTTCATTATCTTATAATCCTCAGCCTCACCGCAATTGAGAACAACAAGAGCATCATGATCAGGGAACATAAAGCAGCGCTGTCCGAACAGACCGTCGGCACGGTAGCTATTTGCAATTTGATTTCTCCAGAACTGATAGCCGTAGCCCATCATATTGTCAATATAACCGTCGTTGACTGAATCAACCTGCTTTCTGGTGGCTTCCCTTACCCAAAGCTCAGGAATAATCTGAGTGCCGTCAATCCATTTACCGCCGTGAATATAAGGCAAAAAGAACTTTGCAAGGTCCTCACTCTTCATATAAAGACCCCAGCCGCCGGCATTATTTCCGCTGCCATCCTGTTCCCAGAATGGTTTTTCAATTCCAAGCGGTTCAAAAATTCTCGGATAGAGATAGTCAATCATACTCATACCGGTAACCTTTGAAATAATGGCAGACAGCATAAATGTATTTTCGGAAATATAATTGAACTTCGTATTAGGAGGAAGAAGGAAGGTTGCATTCATAAAATTGGCAATCCAATCCTTGTTGCCCTTTTCATCAAGAACTGTAATAAGCTTATCAGAATGCATAGTCAGAAGCATGCGTATGGTCAGCATTCTGTTAAACGGTCTTTTGCTCATAGCATATTCAGGAAAGAAATCCGCTACCCTGTCATTCAGGTTAATCAGTCCCTCAGCCACAGCAAAGCCAACCGCAGTTGAAGTAACAGACTTGCTCATTGAATAAAGAACATGGGGCGTATCTGCATTATAAGGCTTGAAAAAGCCCTGTGCACACACTTTATCGTGTCTTACAACAGTAAAGCTCTGAAGCCCAAGACCCTTCTCATTTATCTCGTTAAGAAAGGCGGTAATAACCTTACTGTCAACACCCACAGCTTCAGGGGTGGTATGTTCGAGCTGATAGTTATCTAATCTTTTCATAAATCCCTCTCCAATCGCCAGCTTATATTCATAATTTTAACACATATTGTAAAGCATTTCAATACAATTTGTATAAACAAAATATAAAATATAAATTGACATTTTCATATAGAATAGTATAATTAAGACTAAGATATTATGTCTAAAAATATGTCAATAAAAAGACAAATGATTTATCGTCATCCCTTTTTTAACATCATTATGAGGTGATTATTATTTTTAAGTATACAAAAAAACTCATATCATTCCTATCTGCTGTTATAATTCTTGTAATTATGGCAGTTCCATTTTCGGTTCAGGCAGCATCTGAAAGCACTTTAAGAAATTCCGTAGTTTCAATCGCTGAAAACGAAATTGGCTACACAGGTACATCATCCTATTCAAAATATGGTGACTGGTACGGCTATCAGGGCTCATGGTGTACTACCTTTGTGTTCTGGTGCTTTAATGAAGCAGGCAGCGACAACGGTGTCAAGCTGTTAGGTACAAGTATTCCCAACGGCGGAAATTGCAACAGTATGATAAGCTGGTTTTCAAATAAAGACAGATACTATAAACGCTCAAGCGGATATACACCAAAAGCAGGTGATCTCGTATTTTTTGACTGGAGCGGCAATGGATCCTCACAGCATGTAGGAATTGTTACAGGTACATCAGGAAGCACTGTATACACCGTTGAGGGAAACTGCTCAGGCAAGGTAAAATCAAGAACGTATACATCAAGCGGCTCAAAGCCATATAACAATATCAGCGCAATTATGGGTTACGGTGTACCAAGTTATTCTTCTTCAGGCAGTTCAGGAGGACAACCACCTAAGACAACAAAGAAAAACGCCACCACTAAAGCACACAGCAATTACGAAACAACAAAGAAGAATAATCAGCAGCAAAACACCACAAACAGTACCACAGCAAAGAATAACGAGACAACAACTGAAAAAATAACCAAGAAAGAAACAACAGAATCCATTAAACTTGACAGCCTTGATATACACGCCTCTAACTATGATCTTCAGATTGGCGATACGATTAAGCTTAACTATTCTGTCGAGCCGACCGATGCACCTGCCGTTGTAGGATATTTCTGTGACGAAGAAGGAATTATTGAAATCGGAAACAATGGTGATATAAAGGCCATCGGTTCAGGCACAGCCACCGTTGTTGTATGTGCAAACAACGAGCTTTACAAGCAATGTGACTTTACCGTCACAGAGGCTGTGGCACAGGTTACAACGAAACAAGTCAAAGAAAGAAAGGTAGTAGGCACCACGCAGACAGAGATTGTTACAACAGAAAAAAATGTTCAGACTGTGCTGACTCATATGGGTATGAATGTAAATGAACTCAGCCAGAACAAGCAACTGTATATCATACCCCTTACGATTATTGCTGTAACATTTTTCATTTCTTTTTTTGTTGCTCTGGCAAAAAGAGTTAAGCAAAAATAATACTTTATAATCAGAGGAAAGAATATGAAATTTAAAAACGGAGAAATAAAAGGTACAATAAAGAAATGGTTACTTGCATTTATTGATATGGCATTTTTTGCGTTTTCAAATTTTGCAATCTGCTATATAATAAACGGCGGAGGTTTCAGCCATTTCACTTATGACGGTGTACTTCTTAACGCCTATCATTTAATAGGTCTCAGTATTATTGTTGCAATTGTAAATTACTATTTTAAGCTGTATAAAAGCATCTGGACTTTTGCCAGCACAAAAGAAATCATAAACTGTGTTGCAGCAGCATTCTTTGATACAATTGCTCTTTATCTTGTTGATAAGCTGATATTCAAGCTCATTCTGGATCGTACAATTCTTCCGTTATACGCATATGCGCTGAACTTTATTTTGCTTATCTTCTTTTTCTGCCTTCCCAGAATCGGATATCGTATTTTACGCCGTGAATTCAGCATACACACAGTATCCAAAAAAAATCACATTAAAAACGTTATGATTGTCGGTGCAGGCTATATGGGCAATACAATTATTGACTATCTGAACTCCAATCAGTATGACAAATACAAACCGGTAGTTGCAGTAGATGATAATCCTCAGAAAAAAGGTAAAAGACTTCAGGGCATAAAAATTGCAGGCAGCTGTGATGAAATCCCTGAAATTGTGAAAGAATATGATGTGGATGAAATCATTATCTGCTTCCCTTCAGCAACCAAAAAAAGACAGAATGAAGTAACAAAAATTGCTGTATCAACAGGTAAAAATGTAAAAGCTACACCGTCAATGGAGGAGATCCTTCAGGACAATACAAAAATGCACCGCATCCGTAATATTGATATTACCGACCTGCTTGCTCGTGATGAGGTTAAGCTGGATATAAGAGTGTGCCGATACCTGATTGACAAAACCATTCTTGTAACAGGCGGAGGCGGCTCAATCGGTGCCGAGCTCTGCAAGCAATGTGCACGCTATAAACCAAAAACGATTGTTATTTTTGATATCTATGAAAACTGTGCTTTTGAGCTTGCAAATGAGCTCAGGGAATCCTATGGAGACAGCATAAGCATTCAGGTAAGAATCGGTTCAGTCCGTGATTTATACAGACTTGAGGAAGTATTTGAAGAATTCCATCCGGATGTCGTATTCCATGCTGCTGCTCACAAGCACGTACCTCTTATGGAGGACTCACCGTGTGAGGCAGTGAAAAACAATGTATTCGGCACATACAATGTTGCTTTGACTGCAGACAAGTTTAATGTGCCGAAAATGGTTATCCTTTCAACAGATAAGGCAGTTAACCCTACAAACGTAATGGGTGCTACAAAAAGAATTACGGAAATCATTGTTCAGTATATGAATGAGGTAAGCAAAACAACGAAGTATGCCGCTGTACGCTTTGGAAATGTACTCGGCTCTCACGGCTCCGTTATACCGATATTCAAAAAGCAGATTGAAAAAGGCGGTCCTGTACGTGTAACACATCCGGACATTACAAGATACTTTATGACTATACCTGAGGCAGCTCAGCTCGTATGCCAGGCAGGAGGTCTGGCCAAAGGCGGAGAGGTATTTGTGCTGGATATGGGAGAGCCTGTTAAAATTATGGACCTGGCTGAAAATCTTATCAGACTGTCAGGCTTTACCGTTGAGGAAATAGGAATTGAAATAACAGGACTTAGACCCGGTGAAAAGCTCTATGAGGAGCTTGCAATGGAGGATGAATTAAAAACACGTCAGAAAACTGCCAATGAAAAAATCTTTGTGAATAAGCCTGTTGTAATTGATAAAGAAGAGTTTGTACGTATGATTGACAGCTTAAGTGAGATTAATGATGATAATGTCCGTGAAAAACTTCAGCAGTTTGTATCAAGCTATCATCCTGCCGAAAACTAATATAACCGATTCATCTTTGGAGAGTCAGATCATTTTGGAAGATAAAAGCAATACAGAAAAATCCGGATTAAAAAAAATAAAAAAGAATAGAAATTATTATACATCGTACCCCAAAATGGTGGCACTGAGCTTCTTTGCAATTATTATTATCGGTACAATTTTACTGATGCTGCCTGTTTCGATAAAGGAAGGCAGTGTAAGCTTTTTGGACGCACTGTTTACAGCTACCTCCGCCACCTGTGTAACGGGCTTAGTTGTATTCGATACGTTTACGAAATGGACGCTGTTTGGTCAAATTGTAATACTATGTATGATACAGATTGGCGGACTGGGATTTATTACAATCATCACAATGCTTTCAAGGTTTTTGAAAAAGAAGGTCAGCCTGAGAGAAAAGCTGATGCTCAAGGAAAGCTTTGGCAGTATTCCTACAGGAGACTCAAAAAAAATTGTCAGAGTTGTGCTTGGCGGAACTGTGATTTTTGAGGTTCTCGGAGCGGCAATATTATGCACGCAATTCATTCCGGATATGGGATTAAAAAACGGACTTTACACCTCCGTATTTCTTTCCGTTTCTTCCTTCTGTAACGCAGGCTTTGATGTACTGGGAAGAATTCAGCCGGGCTCATCTCTTATAACCGTCAATACAAATCCTGTAATCCTTTTAACGATTGCGATGCTTATTATTGTCGGCGGAATCGGCTTTATCGTATGGGATGATATTGTACAGCGTAAATTCAGAATTAAAAGATACAGTCTTCACACAAAGCTCACTTTAATTACAACTGCCGTACTGCTTGTTGGCGGAACAATACTCTACTATATTTTTGAACACAACAACACCTTTTCGGATTTTTCAGAAGGACAAAAAGTATTAAATGCTTTCTTTGCCAGCACAACGCCTAGAACTGCAGGCTTTAACAGTGTGCCGAATGCAGAGCTGTCGGCTCCGTCAAAGCTGATAACATATATTCTGATGCTTATAGGCGGTTCAACAGGCTCTACTGCAGGCGGTATAAAAACAGCTACAATCGCCGTACTGTTTTTATGTGCTGCAGCAACGCTTCGCAATTCAAGAGAAATTGAAATTTTCGGAAAAAGAATTACTGTTGATGTAATCAGAAAAGCTGTATCCATTGTAATCATCAATCTTACAGAGGTATTCATAGCATCAACTATTATAACAATATGCCAGCCTGAGCTTTTATACTCCGACATTCTGTTTGAATGTATATCTGCAATCGGAACGGTAGGTATGAGCACAGGAATCACGTCATCGCTGGAGCTTTTGCCTAAGATTATAATCACTCTTATGATGTTTGTGGGCAGAATCACATCTCTTGTTTTTGCATTTATGTTTATTCTTGAGACAAACAAGAATGGCAGCAGAAGCTCACAGAAACCGAAAGGCAATCTGTTTATCGGATAGTATAGTTTAGCAAACTGAATATCGACAGCCTGAAGATGCAAAAAATAGGCATAACTGCACATTTTTTCTCTTGCCATACGACAGTATGCCTGC
>ERZ1026947.687-NODE-687-length-18177-cov-6.305982_pt1 | contig 18177 bp, 22 predicted proteins | sample MGYA00519568_ERZ1026947 | MGnify/ENA primary metagenome ERZ1026947 (study PRJEB26926, sample SAMN06164744) | human gut metagenome | biome: ENVO:00009003; feature: ENVO:2100002; material: ENVO:00002003 | host: Homo sapiens | place: USA | collected 2012 ...
CGAGATTCGCCTTAGTCTCGTGGGCTCGGAGATGTGTATAAGAGACAGCATTATTTGCACTTGTAGATGGTGTTTTACGTTTCGAGAGAAAGGGTAGAGATAAGAAGCAGGCTTCTGTATACCCTGTTGAGTCAGCTGAGTAAGAAAACACTAGAAGAGCCGGGAGTTATATCCCGGCTTTTTCTGGATTTAAGAGTTAATTTGGTAATCGTATTTATGAGGGAGGGCGTCCCATGTTTGCAGATAGAGCGAAAATATTTATAAGATCAGGAAAAGGCGGCGACGGTCATGTGTCATTCCGCCGGGAATTATATGTGCCGGATGGTGGTCCGGACGGCGGCGATGGCGGCGATGGCGGCGATGTTATCTTTGTGGTTGATCCCGGATTAAATACGCTTACGGATTTCCGCCATGTGCGTAAATATGTGGCACAGGATGGAGAAGAAGGCGGAAAAAGAAACTGCCATGGTGCCAACGGAAAGGATATTATACTGAAGGTTCCGGCGGGTACGGTTGTAAAGGATGCAGAAACCGGAAAAGTTATCCTCGATATGTCGAACAAGACAGAGCCTGTGACGCTGTTAAAGGGTGGCAGAGGCGGAAAAGGAAACCGCCAGTATGTGACATCAGTCATGCAGGCACCGAAGTATGCGCAGCCGGGAAAACCGGCGAAGGAGCTCTGGGTAACCTTAGAGCTTAAGATGATCGCGGATGTCGGATTGGTTGGATTCCCGAATGTCGGTAAATCAACATTTCTGTCCCGTGTGACAAATGCAAAACCGAAGATTGCAAACTATCATTTTACAACACTGAATCCGAACCTTGGTGTGGTAGATCTCGGAGAGAAGCAGGGCTTTGTGATTGCAGATATTCCGGGTATTATTGAGGGTGCATCGGAAGGTGTTGGACTTGGAATCGAATTTCTGCGCCACATTGAGCGTACGAAGGTGCTGATCCATATTGTCGATGCGGCATCGACGGAGGGCAGAGATCCAATTGTGGATATCGAGGCAATCAACAAGGAGCTGCGCCAGTACAATGAAGAACTGGCAAGCCGTCCGATGGTCATCGCAGCGAATAAGTGTGATGCGCTGTACGGTGAGGATTACGAGACCGTGATCCAGTTATTGAAGGATGAATATGAACCACAGGGAATTAAGGTATTCCCGATATCAGCAGTATCCGGCAAGGGTGTCGAAGAGCTGCTGTGGTATGTGAATAAATTAGTGAAGGAAGCACCGGATGAGGTAATCGAGTTTGCACCGGAGATGGATGTTGAGTTTATGGATGATCCGGAACTTCCATTCGAGGTGACAAAGTCAGAGGAAGAAGAGCATGTATTTCTGGTGGAAGGACCGCGAATCGAGAAGATGCTTGGTTATACGAATCTGGAGTCTGAGAAGGGCTTTGCGTTCTTCCAGAGATTTTTGAAGGACAATGGAATCTTACAGATGCTTGAAGATCTTGGCATTGAAGAGGGAGACACCGTAAGATTGTATGGTCTGGAGTTTGATTATTATCGTTAAAAGGAAAGAGGAAAGAATATGACAAGTAAGCAGAGAGCTTATCTAAAAAGTCTGGCAATGAATGCCGATACAATCATGAACATTGGAAAGTCAAGCCTGACACCGGAAGTCTGCACAGCAGTCAGTGAGGCGTTAGAAAAGCGCGAGCTGGTAAAAATTGGTGTGTTGAAGAACTGTCTTGATGATCCAAAGGAGATTGCGGCTGTGATGGCAGAGCGTACACACAGTCAGGTCGTACAAGTCATCGGTAAGAAGATTGTATTGTATAAGAAGAGAAAGAAAGATCCGAAGATCGTTCTCCCGGAATAAGATGGAAGATGTGAAATTTGAACAATTTCATACGATTGCGATTCTCGGAGGGACATTTAATCCGGTACATGCCGGTCATGTGACGATTGCACAGGCAATCTTAAGAACACGGCCGGAGGTGGAACAGCTTGTCTGTATGCCGAACCATATTCCGGCATACAAGGAGAAAGCTGCAATTGTGGATGGAAGCATGCGGCTGGATATGCTGCGGCTGGCAATGAACCAGCTCCCGAAGGTTTCGGTAAGCGACTTTGAATTAAAGAGAGACGGATACACATATACAGTGGATACATTTACACGGTTAAAACAGATGTATCCGAATCTTACAATTGAATTTGTGATTGGTGACGATTCGCTGTTTCAGTTACACAAGTGGTATGAATTTGAACGATTGGCGGAGCTCTGTGAGATTCTGGTTGTTGCAAGAGGCGGACAGAGGGACATGGTCGAGGTATATATCCGTACCTTTTGTGCAAAGTATCCGGCATTTCGGATATCCTATGTGGAGATGCCACAGGTTCCGGTTTCATCAAGCGAGGTACGTGCACGGATTGCAAAAGGTGAATCTGTACAGGGATTGGTGCCGGACAAGGTATTACGATATATAGAAACACATGCACTTTATAAGCAGGAGGCTGGGAGAAGATAGATATGATGACGAGAGACAAAATGATAACAAGATTGAAGGGAAAGATCAGCGCGACCAGACTGACACATTCCTTTGGTGTCGAGTATACGGCAGCCTGTCTGGCGATGGTGCATGGAGAAGATGTGGAGAAAACACGTGTGGCAGGCCTGTTGCATGACTGTGCGAAGGGACTTCCAACAAAGACAAAACTGGAGAAAGCGAGAAAACATGGACTTCCGGTCAGTAAGTACGAGGAGAAGAATCCGGATATGCTGCATGCGAAGCTTGGCGCGTATTATGCAAGATATAAATACGATGTCGTTGATCAGGTGATTTTAGATGCAATCACGTATCATACAACCGGCCGCCCAAACATGACGCTGATGGATAAGATTATTTTTGTTGCTGATTATATTGAACCAAACCGGAAGATGCTCCCGGAGATGGAAGAAATCCGGAAGGAAGCATTTACCGATCTGGATGCCTGTGTGATCCATATATTAAAGAACACGTTGGATTATCTGAACAGGACAACGACAGAGATGGACTATATGACACAGAAAACGTATGATTTTTATGTGGTGCATAACATGGAACTGTAAGGAGACAGGGGATGAGTGAAAATAAATATCTTCGAACAATAGTAAAGGCACTTGATGATAAAAAAGGAAATGATATCCGCATCATCCGGATATCAGAGATTTCTTCCATGTGCGATTATCTGGTGATAGCTGACGGTTCAAACCGCAATCAGGTGCAGGCTATGTGCAATAATGTGGAACATGCGATGCGGGAAGCCGGTGCTGAGATGAAAAATCGGGAAGGATATGCAAATGGAGGATGGATTTTGCTGGATTATTATGATATAATTATTCATGTATTTTCAGAAAAAGAGAGATCCTTCTATGATTTAGATAATATCTGGAGGGATGGAGAGTTTTTACAACCGGGGGAGTATTAATTTGAATAATAAGGAAAAGCTGATCCAGGATAATTACAGTAAAGTTAATCAGATTTCTGCCAAATGTATGCGCGTGATTGTTGCGATTCTTGCACTTACATTTGTTTATTGTTATTTTGTTACAGATATAGATGAATCTGTATTGATTGTATTCTTTGCGTCTGCAGTTTTTATTGCGTTGATTCCAACTTTGATCATCAATATATTAAAATTTGATCATGCACCTGTGACGAAGCATATCGTCATTATCTGTGTCTGTCTGATCGCAACAATGATGCTGACACTGCTGTCAACGTATGCTTATCCGATTATGTTGTTTCCGATCCTCATGGCATCGCTTTATTATAACCAGACGCTGGTGTTGTTTGCATCGCTTCTGATGTCATGCGGTATTGTTGGATCTAATTATTTTGCATATAGGTTTTCTGACATCTTTATTGGATTTCCCTGTGAGTCGTTTGAAGATGCTATGATGTCGTATGTAGTTCCGCAAATTGTTGTTGTATTTGGACTTTCGGTAGCTGCATACTTTATTGTACAGCGGAATTCCATGATGATCAATTCCGCAATCAATATGGCGGTCACGATGCAGGACAACCAGACAGGACTTATATTCTCATTTGCGGAGATCAGTGAGAGTAAATCGAAATTTACCGGAGAACATATCAAGCGCGTGGCGGCGTATATGCGCGTATTGGCGAAAGCATCCGGATTTGATGATGAATATGTGGAAATGGTATCGACGGCATCCATGATGCACGATATCGGCAAGCTTATGATCAGTGAGGAAATCCTTGATAAACCGGATAAGCTGACGGACGAGGAATATCAGATTATGAAGAACCATGTTTTGTATGGTGAAGCACTTTTGGAGAAATGCCCGGGTGAATTGATGCATCTGGCATGTATTCTTGCAAAGGAACATCATGAGCGCTGGGATGGCACCGGATACCTTGGCATGAAGGGCGAAGAGATTGCCTATATCAGCCGTCTGATGGCGGTGTGTGATGTATTTGATGCATTGACCTCCGACAGATACTATAAAAAGGGCTGGTCGTTGGAGGATACATTTGATGAGATCATACGTCTGTCTGGAAAGAGCTTTGATCCGAAGGTAGTCAAATTATTTATCCAGCATTTTGATGAGTTTAAAGAGATACATAACCGTATACCGGATAAGCAAAAATACTAAAGAGAAATGGAGTACCTGCTATGTATAAAATTATGAATGCATACATGAGCAAGGTTCAGCTACAATCGGGACCGGAACTGCAGCAAAAACTTTGTGACATTGTGGATAGTATAAAAGAAATCAAAAGTTTTTCAGTTACTGAACATTTCAAACAATTTGCAATCAATATGAAATTACAGTCATTTTCTGTGGAGAAAGCAGCAACAGTTTTTTATGAACTGCAGGGGAAGATTGCAAGTCCTTATTCGACTTTTTATGTGCGCTTTAACGAGGGCAGATGTGTACGGTATCGGTTTATTACATGCAAAGAAGATAAACAGGGGATTTATTGTGATTTTATATTCAGTTAGCAGTCTGATGAGAAGAAACATATAAAAAGAAACATATAAAAAGACAGATTCTATAAATATGGGATCTGTCTTTTTATGTAATATGGCGGATATTGACGTTCTCTAAAATGTACGGAATAATCCGATGACTTTACCAAGAATCTGGAGTTCTCCATCCTGGACGATGATTGGATCCATGGTATCGTTCTCTGGCTGTAGACGGTAGTAACCAGTTTCCTTGTAATAGGTTTTTACGGTTGCGGAATCATCAATCAGGGCAACTACCATCTCTGCATTTCTTGCCGTCTGTGCTTCCTCGCACATCACTAAGTCACCATCAAAGATACCGGCATTGATCATACTGTCACCTTTGACCTTCAGCATAAATGTATTCTTTCCGCTTGCATGCAGATACTCTGGTGGAATTGGGAAGTACCCCTGAATATTCTGCTCAGCAAGAATTGGCTCCCCGCAGGTAACAGTACCAACAATCGGCACGTTGACGACTTCCCGCCGGGAGAGATTAAACTCGTCATCTAAGATTTCAATTGCACGTGGCTTGGTTGGATCTTTGCGTATATATCCTTTTTCCTCCAATGATTCCAGATGTGCATGAACGGAAGAGGTAGATTTTAAATGAACTGCCTCGCAGATCTCGCGCACGGCAGGTGGATACCCTTTTTGTAAGATACATTCTTTCAGATAATCGAGAATTTCTTTCTGTTTATCTGTCAGTTTTCGATTTGCCATAACATATCCCCTTTCTTTTGATTAAAAACTATATTCATGATAGCATAGAACACAAAAAAATGCAAACAAATGTTCTGTTTTCTTTTTTGGATGAAAAAACAGCTGAAAAAACATTGGAAAAACTTTGAATTTTCCATAGAAATGCAGTATAATATCCTAGACTTTGTATGTCGTTAGAAATGAGATATAAAAGGAGAGCTGGTTTTGAACGAAAAGTTATTACATACACCCGAGGGTGTCCGGGATATCTATGATGCCGAGTGTAAGAAAAAAAAGAAAGTGATTTCACAGATTCATCATGTGTTAGAACTTTACAGTTATCAGGATATTGATACACCAAGTTTTGAATATTTTGATATTTTCAATATGGACAAGGGGTCTGCATCTTCCAATGAGATGTATAAGTTTTTTGACCGCAATAACAATACTTTAGTACTGCGTCCGGATATCACACCGAGCATTGCCCGCTGTGTGGCAAAATATTATCCGGAAGAACAGCTTCCAATCCGTTTGTGCTATGCGGGAAATACATTTTTAAATACACACCAGCATCAGGGTAAGCTATCTGAGTTTACGCAGATTGGTGGAGAATTGATTAATGATGACAGTTCTGCTGCCGATGCTGAGATTATCGCCTGTGTGATTCATTGTCTGCTTGCGACTGGCTTAAAGGAGTTCCAGATTGAGATCGGTGAAGTCGAGTTTTTCAAGGGCATGATCGAGGAGGCTGGCCTGGATGATGAGACAGAACAGCGAATCAAGGAATACATCCATTCAAAGAATTTCTTTGGCTTGACTGAGTTTGTGAACACGCTGGAAATTCCGGAGGAACGCAAGGCTGCACTGAAAAGCTTTGAGAGTCTGTTTGGCGGACAAGATATGCTTGACCATGCAGAAAAGCTTGTAACAAATACGGCATCGTTAGAAGCGATTGCCCGTATGCGCAAGGTATATACCGCACTGACAAGCTATGGTTATGAAAAATATGTAAGTTTTGATTTGTCTATGATCAACCGCTTTAATTATTATACCGGAATCGTGTTCCGCGGTTATACATATGGAACGGGAGATGCAATCGTTAAGGGGGGGCGTTACAACAACCTGATGGAGAAGTTTGGTAAGAAGGCTCCATCCGTTGGATTTGCGATTTATGTCGATGATCTGATGAGTGCAATCGCCCGAAATAAGATCGACGTTGCACTTGATTATTCCAATGTACTTGTCCTGTATAAGGAGAAAGATCAGAAGGAAGCAATCGCATATGCATGTAAATTGCGCACCGAAAATCAGAAGGTAGAGCTTGTCCGGATGTCCAAACGGCATGATCTGCAGGAATATATTGATTATGCGCATAAGATGCATTTTGCAAAATTGTGTTACTTTGAGGCTGCGGACAAGATTACAGAATATTAAGGAGAGACTATGCGTTATTTAACATTTGCACTGGCAAAGGGGCGTCTTGCCAAGAAGACACTTGCGATGTTTGAACAGATGGGCATCACCTGTGAAGAGGCAAAGGACCCGGATACAAGAAAATTGATTTTTACAAATGAGGAGCACAAAATCCGCTTTTTCTTAGCGAAAGCATCGGATGTGCCGACGTATGTGGAGTATGGCGCGGCGGATATCGGTGTTGTAGGAAAGGACACGATTATGGAGGAAGGCCGTAATCTGTATGAGGTTATGGATCTTGGATTTGGTAAGTGCCGGATGTGTGTATGCGGACCGGAATCTGCGCGGGAACTTCTTTCCAAAAACGAAATTATCCGTGTTGCGAGTAAATATCCGAATATTGCAAAGAATTATTTTAGTGAGAAGAAAAACCAGACCGTTGAGATTATTAAGCTGAACGGTTCAGTAGAGCTGGCACCGCTTGTGGATCTGTCTGAAGTAATTGTTGATATCGTGGAGACTGGTTCGACACTGCGGGAAAATGGACTAGAGGTCTTAGAAGAGATCTGTCCGCTTTCTGCGCGCGTAGTTGTCAATCAGGTGAGTCTCAAGATGGAGCATGATAGAATCCGGAAGCTGTTAAATGATTTAAATGAGATAATTCACTAGATAAAAGTGTAGTACATAAGGAGGCTTTTAAGATGCGTATAGTAAAGTTGACAGAAGATACCAAGAAGGACATTTTAACCAATCTCTTAAAGCGTAGTCCGGACAATTACGGAAGCTATGAGGAGACTGTAAAGAATATTGTTTCTGATATTCATGACAGAAGAGATGCGGCATTATTTGAATATACGGAGAAATTCGATCATGCAAAGATCAATGCGGATAATGTCCGTGTGACAGAGGCAGAGATTGAAGAGGCATATACACAGGTAGATGCAAAGCTTTTGGACACGATCCGGAAGGCAATCGTGAATATCCGTACCTATCATGAGAAGCAGAAACAGTACAGCTGGTTTGATTCTGAAAACAACGGTACTCTGCTTGGTCAGAAGGTAACACCACTTGCGAAAGTTGGTGTATATGTACCGGGCGGTAAGGCAGCGTATCCTTCTTCTGTACTTATGAATGTTATCCCTGCCAAGGTTGCAGGCGTTGGAAAAATCGTAATGACAACTCCTTGCAACGCGGAGGGAAAGGTGTATCCGACAACACTGGTTGCAGCAAAGGAAGCCGGTGTGGATGAAGTTTATAAGGCCGGCGGTGCACAGGCAATCGCGGCGCTTGCATATGGAACAGAATCCATCCCAAAGGTAGATAAGATCGTTGGTCCTGGAAATATTTTTGTTGCACTTGCAAAGCGGTGTGTATTCGGACATGTCAGCATTGATTCGGTTGCCGGTCCAAGTGAGATTATGGTGCTTGCCGATGAGACAGCCAATGCAAGATATGTTGCGGCAGATCTGCTGTCCCAGGCAGAACATGATGAGATGGCATCTGCGATTCTTGTTACGACCTCAGAAGATCTTGCCAAGAAGGTCAGCGAGGAAGTGGATGGATTCGTAAAGAAATTATCCAGAAAGGATATCATTCAGAAATCACTGGATAATTATGGATATATTCTGGTTGCGGATACGATGCAGGATGCAATTGATACGGTAAATGAGATTGCGAGTGAGCATCTGGAGGTTGTGACAGCAAATTCGTTTGATACGATGACACGGATTCAGAATGCGGGAGCAATCTTCCTTGGCAGTTACTCTTCCGAGCCACTTGGTGATTATTTTGCCGGACCAAACCATGTACTTCCAACGAACGGAACCGCAAAGTTCTTTTCGCCGCTTTCTGTAGATGACTTCATTAAGAAGTCCAGCATTATTTACTATTCCAGAGAAGCGTTAGAGGAAGTTCATCAGGATATTATCGATTTTGCAGAGGCTGAATATCTGACGGCACATGCAAATTCAATTAAGGTACGATTTGAGAAATAACAGGGGGTATTGCATATGGCAAATCGTGTAGGTGTTGTATCGAGAAAAACAAATGAGACGGATATCCAGATGGAATTGAATCTGGATGGAAGCGGTTATGCAAAGGTAGATACAGGAATTGGATTTTTTGATCATATGCTTGTGAGCTTTGCAAAACACGGATTTTTTGATCTGAATTGTAAGGTGACCGGGGATTTATTTGTGGACAGCCATCATACGATCGAGGATACCGGAATCGTGCTTGGACAGGCGATTGCAAAAGCGGTCGGAGATAAGCAGGGAATCAAGCGTTTTGGTTCTTTTATGCTTCCGATGGATGAGACATTGGTGCTTTCCGCATTGGATTTGTCCGGACGTCCATATCTGGTGTATGATCTGGAGCTATCGACACCACAGGTTGGATACTTTGATACACAGATGGTGAAGGAATTTTTCTATGCCGTATCATATTCAGCAATGATGAACCTGCATATCAAACAGCTTGCCGGTTCGAATGACCATCATATCATTGAGGCTGCGTTTAAGGCGTTTGCAAAGGCATTAGATGAGGCAACACAGTTTGACAGCCGGCTTTCCGGTCAGGTGCTTTCGACCAAGGGAAGCTTGTAAGGCATAAGCAGGAGGAACAATAGAACATGGATAATAAAAAGATTGGATATAAACCGCTTACCGCTGCCATTCCTTTTTCAGAGTTCAAACTAAATGAATCTGGTTTGATACCGGCAATTGTACAGGATGATGAGACAGGTAATGTGCTGATGCTTGCTTATATGAACGAAGAATCGTATAACAAGACGTTGGAAACCGGATGCATGACATATTTTAGCAGAAGCCGGCAAAGCCTGTGGTTAAAAGGCGAAACAAGTGGACATTATCAATATGTGAAGAGTCTGTATCTGGATTGTGACAACGATACGATTCTGGCACGTGTAGAACAGGTTGGAGCAGCCTGTCATACTGGAAGCCGCACATGTTTTTTTAAAAAAATGTTGAAAGATTCATAATTGGAGGGTAAACTATGGTACATGTATGGAGTGAGTTACTGGTTTATGTGATTAAGTTCCTGTCAATGCTTGTTTGTGCAGGCCTTGGAATTATGGTAGGAAAGAAAATCCGAAAGAATAAAGATGCGAAAAATCAGGAGGAAATTTGACGTGAAAAATTACGGCGTGAATGAATTGCGTAAGATGTTTTTGGAGTTTTTTGAGAGCAAGGGACATTTGAAGATGAACAGCTTTTCGCTGATTCCACACAATGACAACAGTCTGCTTTTGATCAATTCCGGTATGGCACCATTAAAGCCTTATTTTACAGGACAGGAGATTCCACCACGCAGACGTGTGACAACCTGTCAGAAATGTATCCGTACCGGTGATATTGAGAATGTTGGTAAGACAGCAAGACATGGTACATTCTTCGAGATGCTTGGAAACTTTTCATTTGGCGACTATTTCAAACACGATGCAATTCACTGGACATGGGAATTCCTGACAGAGGTTGTCGGTCTGGATAAGAATCGTCTGTACCCGTCTGTTTATCTTGAAGATGATGAGGCGTTTGATATCTGGAACAAGGAAATCGGCGTGGATAAGGATCGTATCTTCCGTTTCGGTAAGGAAGATAACTTCTGGGAGCATGGCGCAGGCCCTTGTGGTCCATGTTCTGAGGTTTATTATGACCGCGGAGAGAAATATGGCTGTGGTAAGCCTGGCTGTACCGTTGGCTGTGACTGTGACCGTTATATGGAGGTATGGAACAACGTATTTACCCAGTTTGATAACGATGGCCACAATAATTATACAGAGCTTGAGCAGAAGAATATTGATACCGGTATGGGACTTGAGCGTCTGGCAGTGGTTGTACAGGATGTAGATTCTATCTTTGATGTAGACACGATCAAGGCACTCCGTGACAAGATATGTTCTATGGCAGGCGTTACATATGAGGAAGATGCGAATACAGATGTCAGCATTCGTGTTATTACCGATCATATCCGTTCGGTTACATTTATGACATCCGATGGTATTCTGCCATCGAATGAAGGCCGTGGCTATGTGCTTCGTCGTCTGCTTCGCCGTGCGGCAAGACATGGCAGACTGCTTGGTATCAAGGGGGCATTCTTAGCAGAGCTTTCCAAGACAGTAATCGAAGTGTCAAAGGATGCTTATCCGGAGCTTGCTGAAAAGCAGGAGCATATTTTCGCAACCTTAAATACAGAGGAAGAAAATTTCAACAAAACAATCGATCAGGGACTTTCTATTCTGAATGGTTATGTAGAAGATATGAAAGCAAAGGGAGAGAAAACTCTTTCTGGCGAGCATGCGTTTAAACTGTATGATACCTATGGATTTCCTCTTGATCTGACGGTTGAGATTCTGGAAGAGTCCGGATTTTCTGCAGATGAGGAAGGCTTCAAGGCCTGCATGCAGGAACAGCGGGAACGTGCAAGAAAAGCAAGAAAGACAACAAACTATATGGGTGCTGATGCGACAGTTTATGAGCAGATTGATGTCGCAATCACAACGGAGTTTGTTGGTTATGACAGACTGACACATGAATCTGAGATCGTGGCAATTGCAGGTGAGGATGCTGTGGTAAACAGCCTTTCCGAAGGTGAAAATGGTTCCATTCTTGTCAAAGAAACACCATTTTATGCAACCATGGGTGGTCAGTGTGGAGATGCCGGTGTGATCGAGACAGAAACTGGTAAGTTTATCGTTAAGGATACGATCAAGGTTGTCGGTGGAAAGATCGCACATATCGGTTATGTGGAAAATGGAGAGATTAATCTTTCAGATATAGCAAAGCTTTCTGTCGATGCAGACAAGCGTCTGCATACATGTATGAACCATTCTGCAACACATTTGCTGCAGAAGGCATTGAAGAAGGTTCTTGGCGGACATGTAGAACAGGCAGGCTCTTATGTAGATCAGGATCGTCTCCGGTTTGACTTTACACATAATCAGGCACTTAGCAAAGAAGAGATTGAGCAGGTAGAAGCTATCGTCAATGAGAAGATTGCCGAGGATCTTCCGGTTGTAACGAAGGTTATGAGTCTGGAGGAAGCAAAGAAAACAGGCGCGATGGCACTCTTTGGCGAGAAGTATGGCGAGACTGTACGAGTCGTCAATATGGGTGATTTCTCCATCGAGCTTTGTGGTGGTACACATGTAGAAAAGACAGGTGTGATTGCAACCTTTAAGATTGTGTCTGAGGCAGGTGTTGCAGCGGGTGTTCGTCGTATTGAGGCACTTACTTCCCGCGGTGCATTTGCATATTATCATAGTCTGGAGAATACATTGAAACAGGCAAGTGCAGCAGCAAAGGCAGAGCCGGCAAATCTGGTAGAGAAGATTGAGGGCATGCTTGCAGAAATCAAGCAGCTGCAGTCTGAGAATGAGAAGCTTAAGGATAAGATGGCAAAGGCTGCTGTCGGAGATGTATTGTCTGATGTAGTTGCAGTTGGTGCTTATAAGGTGCTTCCGGTGTCTGTAAAGGGTGTTGATATGAATGCACTTCGTAATCTCGGTGATGAGATGAAGGCAAAGATTGCATCTGGTGTAGTTATCTTAGCCTCCGATATGGGAGATAAAGTAAACCTGATCGTTATGGCAACGGATGATGCAGTGAAGGCTGGTGCACATGCCGGAAACATCATCAAGAAGATTGCACCGATGGTCGGTGGTGGCGGCGGTGGTCGTCCGAACATGGCACAGGCAGGTGGTAAGAATCCAGCAGGCATCAAGGATGCACTTGCAGAGGGAATCAAGGAAGCAGAAGTACAGCTTTCATAGATTTTAGACATAAACAGAAAGTGAGGAACATAATATGGCATTAGTACCTACCGTCGTAGAGCAGACAAGCAGAGGCGAGCGAGCATACGATATTTATTCAAGATTATTAAAGGAGAGAATTATCTTTCTGGCAGATGAAGTAAACGATACAACCGCAAGTCTGGTTATCGCACAGCTTCTGTTTCTGGAGTCTGAGGATCCTTCCAAGGATATCAGTCTCTATATCAACAGTCCGGGAGGATCTGTATCAGCCGGATTTGGTATCTACGATACAATGAATTATATTAAGTGCGATGTATCAACCATCTGTGTTGGTATGGCAGCCAGCATGGGAGCATTCCTTCTGGCAGGTGGTACAAAGGGGAAGAGAATTGCACTTCCGAATTCAGAAATCATGATTCATCAACCACTGGGTGGTCTTCCGGGACACAATCAGGCAACGGATATGAAGATTGCAACGGATAATATCCTTCGTACAAAGGAACGTTTAAATCGTATTTTAAGTGCGAATACAGGCAAGTCTATGGAAGAAATCGAGCGTGATACCGATCGTAATAACTGGATGACAGCGGATCAGGCACTTGAATATGGCCTGATTGATCACATCTTCTCAAGCAGAGATGAAGTGAAATAAGAAAAAATGTAAATTCGTGACAATAAATTTCAATTTTTGGTTGACGAATTTGATTTATGTGTTATAATCTAACTTGTGCAATTTGGTAAATACCCAAACAGTTGTTTATGAAACGCACAAACACGAGATATTTTACAACTGGAGGGAGGGTGAGAGAAGTATGTCAAACGTAATCGTAAAAGAGAATGAGACTTTAGATAGCGCTCTTCGTAGATTCAAGAGAAACTGTGCGAAAGCCGGTATTCAGCAGGAGATTCGTAAGAGAGAGCATTACGAGAAGCCAAGCGTAAAGCGTAAGAAGAAGTCTGAGGCAGCTAGAAAGCGCAAGTTCAAATAATACAGACGTGATAAGGTGTTACTATATTTATAGTAGCACCTTTTTTAATTACATAAAACCTTTGCAGAAACAGATAAAATTCATAAAGAAATTAATCTGTGCATATATTGAAGTGAAACGAATCCGGAGATAAACAATGACACAGGTGCATTTTTATGAACAGACATGTGTACATGTAGATGGATATCGACAGATTGTAAGCTTTGATCCGGAACAGGTACTTCTTCAGTGCAGAAAACATATGCTGGCCATTGAAGGAACGGGACTTCGGATTGCTTCGTTTGATGAAACAGAGATTACGGTGCGTGGAAATATAGAAGCAGTTCGATGGAAGACGGAGGGGGTGGATGCACATGCGTAAATTATCAGATGTATGTGTTGTACATCGCTGTGTCATACATATAACCGGATGGGAAGTGGAACGTTTTTTAAATATCTGTAAACATAACAATGTTGAATTTTCTGATGTAATCCGAGATAAGACAGGCGTTTTTGCAACGATATCATACAAAAAATGGAGACAGATTGAAAAGTTACAGGACAAATGTCAGGTAAGCTGTAGTATTGTAACCGAGACAGGTATGTATCCTTTTGTAAAGAAATATAAAAAACGGATTGCTTTTTTGATCAGTCTGCTTGTATGTGCGGGAATTATATTTTATTCGTCCTTATTTATCTGGCATATTGATGTGGAGGGAACATCTGTATACACAGAAGAAGAAATTGTAACGTATATGAGTGAAAATCTGGTTCCGATTGGTACCAGGCGGGCAGATATATCGATTGTTGATCTGGAGAAAGCACTCCGGATGCAATATGACAAAATTGCCTGGATTACCTGTGAAGTAACTGGTACGCGACTGGTTGTGCGTTTTGTGGAAACAGTGGAGAAGGAGGAAATAAAAACATATGATACGCCGTGTAATATTGTGGCTGTGAAAGATGGAATGGTAGTGGATCTCCTTGCCAAAAGTGGAACAAAACTTGTGAAGCCGGGTGATGAAGTAAAAAAAGGTGACATTTTGATTACCGGTGTAGTGAATATTTATAACGAATATGAGGAATTGATTGAAACAAATTATGTAGCTGCGGATGGGATTGTCTATGGGCAGACGAAATACCAGTATCGACAGACATTTCCGCTTGATTACACAGAGAAACAACAAGGGAAACAGAAAAAGACAGGAATTTCTGTCCAGCTTGGAACAAATGTAAAAACATTATATCAGCCAAAATCTGTGGAGGATTATGAACAGGTATCAACCAGACATACCTTTCATATTGGAAATGCGTATTATCTGCCGTTGTCGGTAATGGTGACAAAGTATTACAAACCGGAGTATAAAACAAAGACTTATACAGAGGAAGAAGCCCGGAAGAAGCAGGAACAGCTTCTGCAAAAATATATAGAAGAACTGAAGAAAAAAGGGGTGGAAATACTGGAAAATAATGTTAAAATAGAATGTAAAGCAGGAGAATGTACCGCATCTGGAAGTCTGATCGTGAGGGAGGTCATAGGCGTACCGGAGACCTTTACGATTCCAGAACCAACGATACAGGAAAATTGAGGAATAGGGATAATTTATGAGTGCGTATTATGAGACAATTACAGTTCCGGCAGATCAGATCCAGCTTGTGTTTGGACAGTTTGACCGGAATATTAAAAATTTGGAAAAGGCATATCATGTGGCAGTTGTACTGCGGGACGATAAGCTTCGTATCACGGGATCCGAGGGCAGTGTAAAACGTGCTGTTTCGGTGATTGAACAGCTGGTTGCACTGGCAGACAAAGGAGAAGAAATTACCGATCAGAATGTGAATTATGCGATATCGTTATCTAAGACAGGGGAAGAAGAAGCCGTGTCTACACTTGCTTCAGATTCCAATATTATCTGTCATACAACGAATGGAAAGCCAGTTAAGGCGAAAACATTAGGACAGAAAAAGTACGTGGAAGCAATTGATAAGGATATGATAGTATTCGGGGTTGGTCCGGCAGGTACTGGTAAGACTTATCTGGCAATGGCGAAAGCGATTACCGCATTTAAGAATAATGAGGTAAACCGGATTATTCTGACACGGCCGGCAATCGAAGCAGGAGAAAAGCTTGGTTTTTTACCAGGTGATCTACAGAGCAAGGTGGATCCGTATTTGCGCCCGTTGTATGATGCGTTATATGAGATTATGGGTGCAGAAGCATTTTTGAAAAATATGGAAAAAGGTCTGATCGAGGTAGCACCACTTGCCTATATGCGCGGACGAACTCTGGATAATGCATATATTGTTCTGGATGAAGCACAGAATACAACCCCTGCGCAGATGAAGATGTTTCTGACACGTATTGGTTTTGGTTCCAAGGCAATCATAACCGGAGATCTGTCGCAGAAGGATCTGCCAAAAGATGCGCAATCCGGTTTGGAAGTGGCACTTCGTGTATTACACGATATTGATGAGATATCTGTGATCCGGTTTACGAGTGAGGATGTTGTACGACATCCACTTGTACAGCGCATTGTCAATGCCTATGAGGCATATGAGAACAGACATAATAAACAATATAAAAATAGTATAAAATAACCCATGAAAATCAAAGATAAAACTTGATTATCAACACCAATTGGGATAAAATGTAACAGGCGATAAAGGAGAGATACATTGAGCGTATTTTTTGAGAATGAATTAGATACAGAGATTCCTGCACATTATCAGGATATTGTTGAAGATATCATAGAAGCTTCTCTTGATTTTCTGAAATGTCCATATGAATGTGAGGTGAATGTAATCTTTACAAATCATGCAGGAATACAGGCAATCAACAAAGAATACCGGAATATTGATGCACCAACGGATGTTCTTTCGTTTCCTATGATTGAATATGAGGTTCCGGGGAAGTTTGATTTTTGTGAAGACAGTCCACTGGATTATTTTAATCAGGACAGTGGGGAACTGATGCTGGGAGATATTATATTAAATGTGGATCGTATCGCCGAACAGGCAGAAGAATATGGACATACCAGACGACGCGAAGTTGCGTTTCTGACAGCACACAGTATGCTGCATCTTGCAGGGTATGATCATATTGATGATTCAGAACGTCTGCATATGGAAAAACTACAAGAAGAAATATTAACAAAGAAAGGATATACCAGAGAAAATGAAGAAGAATAAGTTTAAGAAGCTGTCCGTATTTGCACTTACAGCAGCTCTTTCTGTATCTTGTCTGACAGGATGTGGGAAAAAAGATGACGATACAACGACAGAGCAGGCAGTTATTACAACGGAAGCCCCAGCTACAATGTCCGATTCGAGCGACATCGAATTTACACCAACCAAAGAAGGCTATGTAATCAATGAGTTTTCTGGCGAGTGGATTGATGAAAGTCTCGAAAATCAGAGACCATTGTGTATTATGATCAATAACATTGTGGATGCTATGCCACAGTCAGGTATTTCACAGGCGGATATCACATATGAGATGCTGGTAGAAGGCGGAATTACCCGTTATATGTGTGTATTTAAGGATTATTCAAACCTCACAAAGCTTGGCCCGGTTCGTAGTGCGAGACATTATTATGTTCAGACAGCAAGTATGTTAGATGGAATTTATGCACATGTAGGATGGTCTGTGTATGCAGAGTCTTGGATTAAGAATTCTGGTGTGAATAATTTAAATGGTCTGTATGATTCTACAACATTTTATCGGGATGAGTCACGTGTAGCACCACATAACTGTTATACAAACAGCGAGAAACTCAAAGAGGGAATTGCTGCTGCCGGATATAGCACAGAGTATACAGGTGAGAAGCCCAAAGCATTTGCATTTAATTATGAAGACACAGCGCTTAACAGTGGGCAGACTGCCAGCAAGGTGACAACTGCATACAACAGCAGCACTACAAGATGGTATGAGTATAATGCAGATGAGAAGTTGTATTATAGATTCCAGTACGGAGATAAGCAGATTGATGATCAGACAAATGAGCAGCTTCGTTATAAGAATCTGATTGTTGAGTTTGTACAGTATTCCGATCTTGGCGGTGGATTGCTGGATATCAACTGGGAGAAGTCAGGAACCGGATACTATATCACAGATGGTGAGTATGAAGCAATTACATGGAGAAAAGATAATGGCGTTGTGAAATACTTTACAGCAGATGGTAAGCAGTTGAAGATGAATCCTGGAAAGACATTTATTACTGTCTTTGATGAGAATCAGCAGGATCAGATTATCTTTGAATAATTAAATAAGAATATGGAAATAATTTCTTCAAGGAGTTGGTGCCTGTCTCTTATACACATCTGACGCTGCCGACGACTAGTCGAGTGTAGAT
>ERZ1026947.701-NODE-701-length-17667-cov-8.430899_pt1 | contig 17667 bp, 13 predicted proteins | sample MGYA00519568_ERZ1026947 | MGnify/ENA primary metagenome ERZ1026947 (study PRJEB26926, sample SAMN06164744) | human gut metagenome | biome: ENVO:00009003; feature: ENVO:2100002; material: ENVO:00002003 | host: Homo sapiens | place: USA | collected 2012 ...
CAACTTTTTAATGCAACAGCAACAGCGTTGAATTGCATATCGCAAATATGCTGTTTGGATGCTGCACTGATTTCTTGACTTGCGATAGAGTCACGGCTGGGTGTATCAGCCATAGAAAGCGTTGAGGATGGCCTGCAGATCCGGGCCGAGCAGCAGGGTGAACGCACTGCCGCAGACACTCAGGAGCAGGACACAGAGAAAGACCGCGCCGAAGCTGACGCCGCCCTGGGCACGGAGCACGGCCTGACGCTGCTGGGCATCGGGAAACTCAGACTGGATGCGGCGGATGTGGTCGGCGGCGCTCTTGCGGTAGAGCCACTTGCCGTACATGCCGCGCACCAGCATCAGCACGAAGCTGAGGACAGAGCAGACGCGGGCAAATACCGTCAGAGCTGAAGCGCTCATGGCCGGGGCGAGGGCGCTGCCGGAGAGCTGGAGCATCTCGATAAAGGTGGGCGCTGCCAGCAGAAGTTCAGCGGCCAGAAAGCCGAAGGCCGGCTTCCACGCCTTGCGATAGAAGAAGTAGAAGGGACCGAACAGCAGAGCCGAAAAGCTCATGGATACTTTACTCTTCTGGAGCTGCATCCGGCTGTAAGCGGCGAGGTAAGCGGGAGCGGCGGGGCCGATATAGTCCAACCAGTCCTGACGGTCGATGCCGTCCATCTTGGCCTCTTTGCCGAAGGCGTCCTCAAAAAACTCCTTCTCCGGGTCAGCGGAAGTGCCGAACTGACGGTACATCTGGGAGTAGTCGAAAGTCTCTTCGCCGCTGCTGCGGGAAGAAGGAGGCTCCTGCCCCTCGGGGGGCAGCACAGCACCGCAGCAGCGGCACGTTTCCTCGTCCCGCAGGGTGCGCTCGCCGCAGGACGGACAGGTGCGGAGCTGGCTCTCCTCGTAGGGGAACTTCCACTCGTAGCCGGCGGCGTGGGCGGGGCGGTGGATGCACTGGCCCAGCTTCTCGTAGCAGACGCGGTGATAAGGCGCGCCGCAGTCGGGGCAGACCACAATGTCATCCTGAAGTGTGAGGGGCTTGCCGCAGCCCTCACACGGACAGCCATAGTATTTTGGCATAACATCCTCCAATGAATATGGTAGTTTATCAGTATTATACACTTAAAATGCGAAAAAGAAAAGGCGAAAATCTTCAAATTTCCAGCACAATGGTATTTTTTCCTCTTTACTTTATCATGGATTCTGGGTATACTAATGAAGTATCTGTGTATAAACTGTATCTTTTAGGAGTAAATCTCTCCGTCATTGGCCGAGTCCTCGGGCAGGCTTTCCTTTGTACAACCTCTCCGTCACGCCTACGGCGTGCCACCTCCCCTGGTAGGGGAGGCTTTGGCAGTCCCCGCAAAGTGAACGGTTTCGCCAGAGGCTCCCCTACTAGGGGAGCTGTCGAGCGCTAACGAGACTGAGAGGTTGTACTAAGACGGGCCTGCCCGTGTGCGTGGCTGATGATGAAGAGGCTGCTCCTGTTCTTTGAGACGAGAGGAATAAAACGATGATCACCACTGATGAACTGAAAGTACAGCTGGCTGAATACCACACCGCTGTAAAAGACTTGGAGGAGGCGCTGGCCATCGACGCTTCCCGCAAGCGCGTGCAGGAGCTGGAGCACACCATGTCCCGCCCCGGCTTCTATGACGACGCTGAGCTGAGCAAGAAGGTCTTCGACGAGGTGGGCGACCTGAAGGGCAAGCTGACCCGCTTCGAGAAGCTGCAGGGCCTGTACGATGACGCAGAGACCATGCTGGTCATGCTGGACGAGGAGTACGACCCCGAGATGGTGCCGGAGGCCGAAGAGGCCGTCAACGCCGTGGGCAAGGCTGTGGACGAGCTGCAGCTGATGACCATGCTGAACGGTGAGTACGACCACAGCAACGCCATCCTGACCTTCCACGCAGGCACCGGCGGCACCGAGGCACAGGACTGGGCCGAGATGCTCTACCGTATGTACAACAAGTGGGCGCAGGCTCACGGCATGACCGTCGAGGTCCTGGACTATCAGGACGGCGACGAGGCCGGCATGAAGAGTGCTTCCATGATGGTCAAGGGTGCCAACGCCTACGGCCTGCTCAAGAGCGAGAACGGCGTCCACCGTCTGGTGCGCGTCTCTCCCTTTGACGCCAACGCCCGCCGTCAGACCAGCTTTGCTTCGCTGGAAGTCATGCCCGAGCTGGACAACACCATCCAGGTGGACATCCGCCCCGAGGACATCGAGATGCAGGTCTACCGCTCCTCCGGTGCCGGCGGCCAGCACATCAACAAGACTTCTTCCGCTGTCCGACTCATCCATAAGCCCACCGGCATCGTGGTCAGCTGCCAGACCCAGCGCAGCCAGTTCCAGAACCGCGACTACGCGATGGAAATGCTGAAGGCAAAGCTGTACCAGATCGCCAAGCAGCAGCACATGGATAAGATCGACGACATCAAGGGCGTCCAGAACGAGATCGCATGGGGCCACCAGATCCGCTCCTACGTCTTTATGCCCTACACGATGGTCAAGGACCACCGCACCAACTACGAGACCGGCAACGTGGACGCTGTCATGGACGGCGACCTCGACGGCTTCATCTTCGCTTACCTCAAGGCTGCAAGCCGTGGTGAGCTGCAGGATACCTAAAATCAGAGCATAACAAAAACGTCTGTACTTCGTTTGGAGGTACAGACGTTTTTCTTTTTATTCGAGGTCGCCGAGTATCCCCGGCCAGAGCGCCTCCTCCTGCCGCATGGCGACGAAGCAGCAGTCGAGGTACATCTTGTTCACGGCAGCGACGATGGTACCGCGCAGCAGACGCTTTTCGTCGGCGGCATCCGGGTCGAGGTCGCAGATGGTGCGGCTGGCACCGAAAATGTAGGGCAGGCAGTTCTCCACCTCGTCGCAGAAGTAGTCGTAGGCTTCGGCGGCGGTGCAGTGAGCCCGCTGCATCTGGAACAGGGTGTCGATGTTTTCCAGCGAGAGGACATTTTTAGACAATACGATATAGATGAGAGAAGCCAGCTGTTCGCGGGAATACTTCTTTTTGACGGGGTGGGAGATGACTCCTTTCTTGACGTAGTTGCTCACCATGGAGGGGGTGAGCTCCACCCCGGGGAAGCCCCGGAAGCAGCTGTTGACGAGCTGCACGGTCTGGTCGAGATACAGCCCCACGGAGGGCAGCTCCCGGTAGCGCGGCAGGGAAAACCCGGCGGCGCAGGCCGTGACACGGCGTTTCATTTCCTGATTCATGGTGGTAGTATAGCGCATTTTTGAGTCGGGGTCAACCGTTTATGAAAACGACGTTAACAATTTTACAAATCGCTTGACAGGTTTTTGAAAAACTGATATAGTGGACTCATCGAACGTAAAAAAATGCGGCGGACACCCGCCGGAATGGAGATAGATGGAAATGAAACGAATCGTTGTGGACTCTTCTGCCAGCCTGTATCAGCTGGACGGCATTGATTTTGCTGCTGTGCCTCTGAAGATCGTGACCGACGAGAGGGAATACCTCGACGACGGCACGCTGGACGCCGTGGAAATGGCGACTACCCTGCGCACCTATAAGGGCAAGACCAGCACCTCCTGCCCCAACATCAGCGACTGGCTGGAGGCTTATGAGGGCGCAGATGAAATTTATGCCATCACCATCACCGGCACCCTGTCGGGCAGCTGTAACGCCGCCCAGCTGGCCGCAGAAGAGTATCAGGCAGAGCACCCGGGTGCTCAGGTCTTTGTGCTGGACAGCCTGTCTGCCGGCCCGGAACTGGTGCTGCTGGCAGAGCATATCCGTGCGCTCATCGAAGAGGGCAGGGACTTTGACGAGGTGTGCGAAGAGATGCTGCGCTACCGTCACCACACCCATCTGCTGTTCTCGCTGGAATCGCTGGCGAATCTGGCCCGGAATGGCCGGGTGAAGCCCGCTGTGGCTGCTGTGGCGCGGGTGCTCAACATCCGGGTTATCGGCAAGGCCAGCGATGTGGGCGAACTGGACGTCCTCTGCAAGACCCGCGGCGAGCACGGCGCTCTCGAGCGCATCGTGCTGGAGCTCAAAGGCCACGGCTACACGAACGGCAAGGTCATCATTGCCCACTGCGGCAACCCCGCCGCCGCCGAGCGCCTGATGCACATGGTGCGGGCTGTCTTCGAGGGCGCACAGGTGCGGGTGACCGAGTGCGGCGGCCTGTGCAGCTACTACGCCGAGCTGGGCGGCCTCATGGTGGGCTTCGAGGACGCGGACGCCTGAGCTTGAAATCTCCGCATCTCTGCGCTATACTATTCCCATAAAAATGCTGCCGAAGGGCAGCGGGGGAGGCGCAGATGTTCTTTCGGCTGCCGGTCGTACGGTTCTTCAATCGTGTCATCAACAGGGCCGCGGTTACAGTGGCCCTTGTTTTGCTGCAGATCGGCTGGCTGCTCTGGGCTTTCTTCTCCCTCACCGCCGGAAAGGTGTGGGTGAATGCGGGGCTGAACGTCCTCAGCCTCTTCATCACCCTCTACCTCGTGCGGAAGGACGAAAACAGCGACTATAAGATCATCTGGCTCGTCCTCATCGGCATGATGCCGCTGCTGGGCGGTGCGCTCTATCTGGCCTTCGGCAACAAGGCCCCTGCCAAGCGGATGCGCCAGCGGATGCAGGCGGTGGAGCGCCAGCACACCGCCGACCTCGCCCAGCAGCCGGGCCAGACCGACGCCCTCGACCCCGCCAGCAGGGGACTGAGCCGGTATGTTTCGGAGTACGGGCCATACCCCGCATGGAAAAACTCCACGGCAAAATATTACCCCTGCGGTGAGGCCATGTACCCTGACCTGCTGGCCGACCTCGAAAAGGCAGAGCGGTTCATCTTCCTCGAGTTCTTCATCGTCCGCACCGGCAAGATGTGGAAGGGGGTAGAGGACATCCTCGTCCGCAAGGCGGCGCAGGGGGTGGACGTCCGGCTCATCTACGACGATTTCGGCAGTCTGCTGGGTCTGCCTTCGGATTTCGTGGTAAAGATGGAGCGGGCGCATATCCGCTGCATCCCGTTCAACCCGGTGGTGCCGCTGGTGTCGCTGGTCATGAATCACCGCGACCACCGGAAGATCGTGGTCGTGGACGGAAATACAGCCTATACGGGCGGCATCAATCTGGCCGACGAGTATATCAATGAAGAAGAGCGGTTCGGCTACTGGAAGGACGCAGCTCTCCGCACCGAGGGCGCGGCGGTCTGGAACTTCACGGTGATGTTCCTCGACCACTGGAACGCCTTCCGCCCCAGCGAGGAGGATTATGCGCCCTTTATGCCTCAGGCTGAGTCCCTGTCTGCCCAGTCGGACGGAGTGATACAGCCCTACGGGGACAGCCCGCTGGACGAAGAGGCTCTGGCCGAGACGGTCTACCTGAATATCATCAATCAGGCCCAGCGGTATGTCTATATCTATACGCCCTACTTCGCGGTGGGCGAGACCATGCTGGAAGCCCTCAAGGCGGCGGCAAAGCGGGGCGTGGACGTCCGGCTGGTGCTGCCGGGCATCCCGGACAAGAAGCTCATCTTCCGGCTGACCCGCTCCTATTATGTGCCGCTGCTCCGGGCGGGGGTGCGCATCTACGAGTTCACGCCCGGCTTCCTCCACGCCAAGTGCTACGTCAGCGATGACCGCGCCGCCGTGGTGGGCAGCATCAATATGGATTACCGCAGCCTCTTCCTCCACTTTGAGTGCGGGGCGCTGCTGCTCTATAACAGTCAGGTCATTGCTCTGCGGGACGATGTGCTCCGCACCCTGCCAGAGTGCCGGGAAGTGCAGCTGGCCGACTGCCGCACCTCGCTGGCCGGGACGCTGCTGGACAGTGTGCTCCGCCTGTTGAGCCCGCTGATGTGAGCGATACTGTGGTGGAATAAGTGGCGAAGTGACAACTTAATGATATATCTACGTTATATTTTATCACTTCGCCAACTTGGCGAAGTGCTTTGACTTGGCGAACTGGTCACTTCGCCAGCTGTGCTCATTTCGCCACGGTGGCGGAGTGACATTCTCGACGATGTTTCGTTTATAATTTCTCACTTCGCCAGATAACACGTCGGTCTCAGAGCAAACGTGCATGATTGGCTCTGTGTCGGGCTATACTATTCCCAAAGAGATGAAAGGGAGCGTAACGCTTATGACACAGAGACAAAAAGCTCTTCTGAGCTGTGCCGTGGCGGCGGCACTGCTGCTGTCCGGCTGCCGCAAAGGCAACAGCAATTCCGGCAGCATGAGCAGTTCGAACGCCATGTCCGGCTCGTCCGGCAGCGCCAGCACCACCCAGACCGGCGGCTGGAAGACCGGCCTCGGCATCCTGACCGAGGCTTCCGATGAGGCCCGTACCGGCACCATCCATACCATCGCTGCCGCCGTCCTGCTGGACGGAGACGGCAAGCTGGCCGACGTGATGCTGGATGAGCTGGAAGTGGAAGTTACCGCCGACGGCAAAGGCGTCGTCACCATGCCCACCGACTACCGCACCAAGCGCCAGAAAGGGGACGACTACCCGCTGGCAGCGGCATCTTCGCTGAAAAAGGGCTGGGCCGAGCAGGCCGATGACTTCGCCGACTACCTCACCGGCATGACGCCCGAGCAGGCATCCATGCTGGAAACGGATAAGGACGGCAAGGCTGTGGACGCCGACCTGCTGTCCGGCTGCACCATCCGGGTGGATAAGTACCGCGACGCCGTGGCGAAAGCCTGCACGAATGCGTCCGCCCTCGGCGCGGCGAAGGGCGACCGGGTGAGCCTCGGCGTGGAGGCGGAGAATGCCTCTTCGGACATCACCGCCACCGACGACAAGGATGTGAACGCAGAAGTTGACCTTACCGTCGTGGCCCTGACTCTGGATGCCGATGGCCGTGTGACCAGCGCCATCGGCGACATGGCAGAGCCTGCGCTGACCATCGCGGCAGACGGCGGCGTCACCGCCCCGGACACCGTCCGCTCCAAGCTTGAGCTGGGCGACAGCTACGGGATGCGGAACGCATCCAGCCTCGGCAAAGAGTGGTACGAGCACAGCGAGGGCTATTGCAGCTACCTCAAGGGCAAGACTGAGAAAGAGGTGGCGGACATCTCTGCCGACGGCTCGGACGCCGACCTCGCGGCCCTCTGTACCATCTCCATCGACGCCCTGCAAAAGGCCGCAGGGGATGCGTTTGAGAATGCGTCATTATAAATTGAACGGAAAGTCTGACCGTCACCGTGAGGTGGCGGTTTTCTTTTTGTCCTTTGTACAAATACACCGAAAACCCTATCGGAAAGGGGCGGTCTGCGGGCAAAACGCGAAAAAATCGGTTTTCCTCTTGCAAAACGGGGCAAAACGCGCTATTCTATAGTCACAGTTTAACAATTTAGCATGGTAAAGCGGTAAAACGAAGCGCCGCTTCTGCTGAAACTGAGGGAGGAATTTGTATATGAAACGTCTGGTATCTGCTTTTCTGGCCGGTGCGATGGCACTGAGCCTTGCCGCCTGCGGCGGTTCTGCATCCACTTCTACGGCTGCTTCTTCTGCCGCCGCCTCTGCCGCCCCGGCAAGCTCCGCGGCCGCTGACAGTGACCTGGCTTACATCCAGTCCAACGGCAAGATGGTCATCGGCTACACCGTCTATGAGCCGATGAACTACACCGACGCCGACGGCAACTTCACCGGTTTCGATACCGAGCTGGCCACCGCTGTCTGTGAGAAGCTGGGTGTCGAGCCGGAGTTCGTGGAGATCAACTGGGACACCAAGGAGACCGAGCTGGCTGCAAAGAGCATCGACTGCATCTGGAACGGCCTGACCCTGACCGATGACCGCGAGGAGAACATGGCCTGCACCAAGCCCTACGTCAAGAACGCCCAGGTCGTCGTGGTGAAGGACGGCACCGACTACACCTCCACCGCCGACCTCATCGGCAAGACCGTGGTGGCCGAGGCCGGCTCTGCCGGTGAGACCACCATCACCGAGAACGCCGACCTGTCTCAGGCTGATTTCATCTCCAAGGCTGTTCAGACCGACTGCCTGATGGAAGTCGCCGCTGGCACTGCTGACGCCGCCATCCTCGACCTGACTCTGGCCTCTGCCATGATCGGCGAGGGTACCGACTACGCAAACCTCAAGATGGTGGATGAGCTGAACGTCGAGGAGTACGGCGTGGCCTTCCGCAAGGACAGCGACGTGGCCGAGGCTGTGGACAATGCTTTCGACGAGCTGAAGGCTGATGGCACCATGCAGACTCTGGCCGACAAGTACGGCCTGACTCTGGCTGAGTAACTTACATTATAAACGGATAGGTGTAGTGATTCTGTGACTGTGATTTTGGAGCGTCTGACCGGCGCATTCGCGCTCAACTGTGAGCTGTTCTTTCTGACCTTGCTGTTCTCGCTGCCGCTGGGCCTTGTGGTGGCCTTTGGCTCCATGAGCCGGTGCGCACCGCTGCGGGGCGTCGTCAAGACCTTCGTGTGGGTCATCCGCGGTACGCCGCTGATGCTCCAGATCATCGTCATCTACCTTGGCCCCGGCCTGCTGGGCATGACCAATCCCTGGCCCTCCGGCGCTTCGGGCCGTCTGGTGGCGGCGGTGGTGGCTTTCGCCATCAACTACGCCTGCTACTTCTCTGAGATCTACCGCGGCGGCATCGAGGCTGTGCCGAAAGGCCAGACCGAGGCCGGTCAGGTGCTTGGCATGACCAAGAGCCAGATTTTTTTCAAGGTCACGCTCCTGCAGGTCGTCAAGCGCATCCTGCCCCCGATGGGCAACGAGGTCATCACGCTGGTGAAGGATACCTCGCTGGCGAATGTCATCGCCAACAAGGAGATCATCATGATGGCGAAGGAGTACAGCGCCAAGGGCCTTATCTGGCCGCTGTTCTCCACCGCGATTTTCTTCCTCGTCTTTGTCGGCGCACTCACCCTGCTGCTGGACTGGGCCGAGAAAAAGATGGACTATTTCCGCTGCTAAGGAGGATACTGAATTATGGCATTACTCGAAGCCTCCGGCATCGGGAAGAATTTCGGCGAGACGAAAGTTCTCAAGGACATCTCGCTCACACTGGAACAGGGCGAGGCGCTGGCGATCATCGGCTCGTCCGGCTCGGGCAAGACGACGCTGCTGCGCTGCCTGAATTTCCTTGAGCGTCCCGACACCGGCGTCATCAGGGTGAACGGCGAGACCATGTGGGACGCCGCCGACCCTGCCACCCAGCGGGAGAGCGAGGTGCGGAAAAAGCGCCTCCACTTCGGCCTCGTGTTCCAGAACTTCAACCTCTTCCCCCAGTACACCGCGCTGGAAAACGTGATGCTGGCGGGGGAGCTTCTGGCAAAGGAGCAGCCCGACTACAAGGCCAACAAAAAGGCCATCCACGCCCAGCTGGAAGCACAGGCCCGTGACCTGCTGGCCCAGATGGGCCTGTCGGAGCGGGCAGGCCACTACCCCCACCAGCTTTCCGGCGGTCAGCAGCAGCGGGTGGCCATCGCCCGCGCACTGGCGCTCCACCCGGACATCCTCTGCTTCGATGAGCCCACCAGCGCCCTTGACCCGGAGCTGACCGGCGAAGTCCTCCGTGTCCTGCGGGACCTCGCCGACCGAAAGACCACCATGATCATCGTCACCCATGAGATGCACTTCGCCCGCGACGTGGCCGACCGCATCCTATTCATGGACGGCGGCGTCGTGGTGGAGGAAGGCCCGGCCCGCCAGCTCATCGACCACCCCCAGGAGGAGCGCACCAAGCAGTTTTTGGCGCACTACTCTGAATAAGACAGGCTATGGCCCTCCCCGCTCGGGAGGGCTTTTTTGCGCCACTCACGCCGAAAACACCACGATTCGCGCAGTTTTTATTTACATTCTCCGGATTTTTTGGTAAGCTTGTATCGAAAAAGGCTGATTCTTCAAAAGACGAACAGACCAAAGGAGGACAGACTATGAGACTGAAGAGCGCACTCCGGCGGGGCGTGGCCGCTGCCGTCATCGCGGGCATCGTGGTGAGTTCCGGCATCCCGGCCTATGCGGCCCGGTGGGACATCGCCAACGGCGACATCACCGTGAAAGCGGGCGACACCGAAGGAACGAACAAGGTCACACAGGGCGAGACCATCGACAAGGACGACACCAACACCGTCATCACCGGCGAGTCGGATAAGAACACCGTCACCATCGACACCTCCAAGGGCGACGTGGACGTCACCTTCGACGACCTGAAGATCGACGTCAGCGGCAAGGCCGAGGGGGACGTCAGCGGCGACGGCCCAGTCGATGCGGGCAAAGCCGCCGTCACCGTGAAGGGTGACCACGATGCGGCCATCGAGCTGGACGGCGACAACGAGCTGAAGAGCGGCGACTACAATGCGGGCCTCGAAAAGAACGAACACGAGTCGAAAGGCACTCTGACCATCAAGGACGACAACGATACCAAAGGCTCCCTCACCGCTGAGGGCGGCTTCGGCGGCGCAGGCATCGGCGGCGGCATCGAGAGCACCGGCAGCAACATCACCATCCGGGGCGGCACCATCGAGGCTGTGGGCGGGAGCAACGCGGCAGGCATCGGCGACGGAGCAGGCCGCGCGTCGGACGACACCGACGACCCGAACCCGGGAGACCTCTACATCTGCGGCGACGCCGAGGTGACGGCCAAGGCGGGAAGCCAGATGACGGACGCCAAGGCCCCGGCCATCGGCGGCAGCTACGGCGAAGTACCCACGGAGAACCTTTCTGACGATGAACATAAGGTGACGGGAGGACGGCTGACCCGTCTGAACGCGGACGGCACCGTGATGGAGGGGATGGGCTACGACTACACCTCCACCCCCAAGCCCCAGCCGGACGACGACGAGGACGACGATGATGATGACGTCCCGCCCCCGGTGCAGGAGAACGCTCCCGAACCCCTGCCCGGCGGCATGGTGGTGGGCGGCTTCTTTTCCAGCCGGGTCACCATCCAGCGGTGGGATTCTGCTTTGGCCATTATTGAGAGCACCGACCCCATGGTCGGCAGCGTAAAGGCCGGCGACGCCGGAGAGGTCCTCACCCCGGGGGGTGTGGTGCTTATTGAGAGCGCCGCTCCCCGCTCCACCGTCACCACCGACATCTCCAGTCTCCGGGAGGACGGCGTGGAGGACATCTTCTTCCGCTATGAGGACACCATGACCCACTATAGCGTGGACAAGATGGCCGACGCGGCGGGCGAGGACGCTGACGTGGAGCTGAAGCAGAACAGGGAGGACATCAGCCTCCGGCTGGACGGCGAAACGCGGGACGACCTGTCAGAGCGCTATCTGGAGTGGGTGCCGGTGCAGACGCCAGAGCCGCAGGAGTGGCTGATATTGACCCACGAACTCGCGAAAAAAAGGGACGACCGCCCGAGTTTGGATTGGTGGCTCGAGCCTGAGAGAGAGGAAACGGTAGAGCAAAAAACGAGTGAAGAACTCAGACGTGAACTCGACGAATTACTGAAACAAGAGCGGGAGATGGGCTTCCAATTTGCGAAAAAAAGGGACGACCTCCCGAGTTTGGATTGGTGGCTCGAGCCTGCGAGAACGGAAACGCCGAGAATCGGGCTTGACGAGTCCCTGAAACAGCTGGCTTCCCGATTTGAGGCCATCGCTCCCGAGGAGGATAAGCCACGGCTTTTCCTGCTGGAAACCACCGTCCCGGATGGCACAAAGTATACCAATCTGTTGGAGAGTGACCTGCGGAGCTATACCGACCTTGGTGACGACTGGGACGACCTGCCGGATACCCAGGGTGAGATAAAGCTCTGGCTGCCGGAGGACTTGGGGCAGCCCAAAGAAATAAGCATCTCAAAGGAGAGCCTGAGCCGCAGCGACGGCATTGCATGATACACAGAACGAAAGGAGATGTACGATGAGACTGAAGAGCGCACTCCGGCGGGGCGTGGCCGCCGCCGTCATCGCGGGCATCGTGGTGAGCTCCGGCATCCCGGCCTATGCGAAAACATGGAACATCGCCGACGGCGACATTACGGTCAAAGGTGCGAGCGATGAAAGCGGAAACTATAACAATGTCAAGCAGGGTGAAAAGGATTTCGAGAAGGATGAGGGGGAGACCGTCATCACCGGCGAGTCGGATAAGAACACCGTCACCATCGACACCTCCGAGGGCAACGTGGACGTCACCTTCGACGACCTGAAGATCGACGTCAGCGGCAAGAAGGAGGGGGACGGCAGCGGCAAGACCGAGGTGGATGGCAGCGGCAAGACCGAGGGGAACGTCAGCGACGAGACCGAGGGGGACGTCAGCGGTGACAGCCCAGTCGATGCGGGCAAAGCCGCCGTCACCGTGCAGGGTGACCACGATGCCGCCATCGAGCTGGACGGCGCCAACGAGCTGAAGAGCGGCAGCTGCAATGCGGGCCTCGAGAAGAATGGCCATGAGTCCTCCGGCAAGCTGACCATCAAGGACGACAACGACACCAAAGGCTCCCTCACCGCCAAGGGCGGCGAAGGCGGCGGCGCAGGCATCGGCGGAGGCTACGAAAGCGGTGCCGGAAACATCGAGATCACCGGCGGCACGGTAGAAGCCGTGGGCGGTGAGGGTGCTGCCGGTATCGGCGGCGGTGTGTACGGCCCGGGCCGCGACATCGAAATTTCCGGCGGCAAGGTGTCGGCCTCGGGCGGCAGCTACAGCAGCCCTGAAGAAGATCCCCGCCCCGGCGCGGCAGGCATCGGCGACGGCGCGGGTGCGTGGTCTGAGATAGCCCCGGATGCGCCGCCCAGCAATCCCAATCACATCTATATCTCCGGCGACGCCGAGGTGGAGGCCAAGGCAGGCGCAAGCACCGGCGGCGAAACTGCGGCCATCGGCGGCGGCATAGTCGGCGAGATCCCCAATGACGCCCTCTCCGACGACGACCACAAGGTGACGGGCGGTAGTCTGACCCGCTACGACCCCGACGGGAAGAAGATGGAGGACTATAGCTACGACCGGCGGACGCCCTCCCAACCGGAGCAGCCGGACAAGCCGGAACAGCCAGACAAGCCGGAGCAGCCGGACAAGCCGGAGCAGCCGGACAAGCCGGAACAGCCCGATGATACCGAGAACGACGAGGACGACGACGAGGACGACGCTCCAAGCGTGCAGGCCGGCGAGGTGCCGGACCGTGTGAAGCAGATGTACGAGACCGTCGGCGTGATCACCCATCTGGATGGCACACAGGAGCTTGGTGACGTGACCACGGCGGAGTATGACCCGGTCAACAAAGTCCTGAGCTTCGATGCCCACGGCACAGTCTTTCGGATGACAGGCGACTCGCTGCGGGAGCTTGCAAAGGAGGTCGATGAACTCCGCGTCCGATTCCTTGATGGGGAAGGGCAGGAGATGGAGGCCGTCATTCCGCTGGCCCGGATCAAAGATCTGGTCGGCGTGAATGGTGCGTTCGAACTCGAGCTGTCCCAGGAAGGGCTCTATCGCTTCCATGTTATCAGGCAGACGGGATATGATAGAAAAACATTCTCGGATGAGACCGCCCTGCGCCGAAACGGCAGGGAGCTGGTCCTTGTGTACCGCGTTGGCGATGAGGAGCAGAAAGCGCAGGAGACTGCCCGGGTGGAGGAGGCGATCGCCCGCCGTAAGCAGGAGAAAAAGCAATGGGGAACGGTCCTCTCCGGTCGGGAAAGCAGCTCCCTGAGCGGACAGCCCGGGCTGACTCAGCCGGGAACGGGTGCCGTCGGTGACCTCAGCGGGCTGACGACTCTCTCGCCGGACAGCCTTACCACGGCCCAGCAGCCGAAGCAGCCCGCCTCCGACCAGACGGTGTGGAAGACATTTACCGGTAACATCGTGAAGCTCGCGGGCGGGAAGCAGGACAGCAAGAAGAACGACCCGGCCCCCTCCGTCGGTGACCTCAGCGGCCTCCCGACTCTCTCGCCGGACAGCCTTACCTCGGTCCAGCAGCCGGAAACAAGTGGTCAGCCATCGGAAACAAGCACCCAGCAGCCGGAAACAGGCGCCCAGCAGCCGGAAACAGGCGGATGGGTAACGGACAGTCAGGGTGACTGGGTGTGGAAGCCGGGCAAGGATGACAGTCAGCCGCCGGATTGGGAAGGAAATTGGGAGACAAGAAAATGGATAAGGGACAGTCAGCCGCCGGATTTGAGAGGAGATTGGGAGACAAGAAAATGGATAGGGAGCAGCGACGATAATTTGTGGGGTGGGATCCCTTTTATGACTCCGCATATTATGACTCTGCATGGGATTTCGATTATGAAGGTTGAGAGCGTGGGCTGAGAGGGAGTGCAGCAGGAGGGCCCTGCGCAGGGGCAGCCCTGCCGCCCCCCTGCGCACAATCACCAAAAACCACCGATAGAAAATAGCAATGTTGTACGAAGAAATCTGAGAAAAACCCCTTGCAAAATCACGATGAGCTGAGTATAATACCACTCATGAAGCGCAAAACGTCCTGCCCCTCGTCCGGCAGGGCGTTTTTGTCGGTAAAGATCCGGCAAAGAAATGTTAAGTGACCGCCCGGGGAGGGGTTTTGTATGACAAAAGACATGACACAGGGCAGCCCGCTCAAGCTCATCCTTGCCTTTGCGGTGCCGCTGATGCTGGGCAGTCTGTTCCAGCAGTTCTACAATCTGGCCGATACCATCATCGTGGGCCGTTTCGTGGGCGTGGATGCGCTGGCGGCGGTGGGCAGCGTGGGCGGCCTGAACTATCTGGTGCTGGGCTTCGTCAACGGCATCGCCTGCGGCTTCTCCATCCCCATCTCGTGGACCTTCGGCGCGAAGGATTACAGAGAGATGCGGCGTTACACCGCCAATACCGTCTGGCTGAGCCTCTTTTTCGCCGTCGTGCTCACGGTGGTGACGGTGGCCCTGACCCGGGCGGTGCTGGTCTGGACCAACACTCCCGACAACATCATCGACATCGCGGACATCTACATCCGCACCATCTTCTGGGGCATCCCCTTCACCCTGCTGTACAACGTCACCAGCGCCCTCATGCGCGCGCTGGGCGACAGCAAGCGGCCTCTCTATTTCCTGCTGGTGGCCAGCGTGCTGAACATCGGCCTCGACCTGCTCTGTATCCTCATCTTCCGGATGGGGGCGTTCGGTGCGGCCTTCGCCACCGTGTTCAGTCAGGCGGTGGCGGGCATCGGCAGTCTCATCTACATCGGCCGCCACTACCCAGAGCTGAAATGGAGCAGGGAAGAGGGCCGTCTGAGCGCCAGCCACTGCCTCAAGCTCTGCAACATGGGCATCCCTATGGGCCTGCAGTGCAGCATCACCGCCATCGGCAGCGTCGTGCTGCAGGGCGCGGTGAACGGTCTGGGCAGCAGCATCGTGGCCGCGCAGACCGCAGGCAGCAAGGCCGCCCAGTTCCTCTCGGTGCCGCTGGAGAGTATCGGCACCGCCATGACCACCTACGCCAGCCAGAACATGGGCGCTCACGACCTCAAGCGTGTGGACCGGGGCGTCAATACTGCGCTGGGAATTGGCTGCGTCTACAGTGTGGCATCCTTCCTCATCCTGCGTGTGCTGGATGTGCCGCTCATCAGCCTCTTCCTCGAGAGCAACGAGGTGGAGATCATGGCGAATGCCCGCAGCTTCATCTTCTGGAACAGCGTGTTCTACATCCCGCTGGCTGTCCTCATCATCTACCGCTACACCATCCAGGGCCTGGGCTATTCCAGCCTTGCCATGTTCGCGGGCGTGGCCGAGATGGTCGCCCGTGCCATGGTGGGCTTCTGGTTCGTGCCGCTCTGGGGCTACTTTGCGGCCTGCATCGCCAGCCCTGTGGCATGGTTCTTCGCCTGCTTCTTCCTCATCCCGGCCTACTTTGCAGTGCGCAAGCGCCTGACGAAGGAGCTTGCCGCAGCGCGGGTGGAGGATTGACCCTCGCCTACAGCTCCCCTTCGGGGGAGCTTTTGTTGTATTTACAAATCCCCCCAAAACCGCTATACTATATATAGTTGTGTCAAAACGAGGAGGCGGGACGATGGAGCAGGAGCTGGAACGGCTGGAAGGCACGGTAGAGGACATCATCTACCTGAACGAGGACAACGGCTACACTGTGTTCGAGGTGTCGGGCGGCGGTGTCGTCACCGTTGTGTGCGGCGTGGTGGGAGAACTCCACGCCGGTGAGAGCGTCGTCTGCCGGGGCAGGTACGAGAACCACGCCACCTATGGCCGACAGTTCCACGCACAGGAGTGCGAGACGGATATGCCCAAAGACCTCGAGGCCGTCTACGCCTTCCTCGCCAGCCGGTCGCTGCCCTACATCGGGGCTCGGACGGCGGATAAGATCATTGACAAATTCGGCGCGGCGGCGCTGGAAGTTATCGCCAACGACCCCGCCCAGCTCACCCTCATCCCGGGCATCTCGGCGGACAAGGCCGACCGCATCCAGCAGGAGTTCAAGCGGATGTTCGGAATGCGGGAGCTCATCGCCTATCTGGCTCAGTTCGAGATCAGCCCCCGCCGGGCGATGGAGGTCTTCCGCACCTTCGGGCCGGGGGCCATGCAGGCCATCCAGCAGAACCCCTACCTGCTCTGCGGGGAGCCGCTGCAGCTGGACTTCCGCCATGCCGACAGCATCGCTCAGTATTACCAGATGGCAGGGGACTGCGCCCAGCGGCTGGAAGCCGCCCTCCTGCGCACCCTGCGCCACAACGCAGGCAACGGCCACACCTGTCTGCCCCGGGCGCAGCTGCTGGAAACGGCATCGAACTTCATCCACCAGCCCCCCGAAAAGCTGGCGGCGGCGCTGGACAGCTGCATCCAGACCGGGAAACTGGCGGTGCGGATGTTCGACGGCACACCGTATATTTATCTGCCGGATCTGCTGGCCGCAGAGCAGGACATCGCCGACCGTCTGGCCGTGCTGACCAAGCGCGGGAAGCAGACGGCCCACGGCCTCGACAAGAACATCCAAATACTGGAACTGGCGCAGGGCTTTGCTTACGCGCCGCTCCAAAAGGAAGCCATCCGTAAGGCCATGACCGAGAACTGCCTTGTCCTCACCGGCGGCCCCGGCACCGGCAAGACCACCACGGTCAACGCCATCCTGCAGCTGCTCGAGAACGAGGCCGAACGGGTAGCCCTCTGCGCTCCCACAGGCCGCGCCGCCAAGCGTCTGAGCGAGCTGACGGGCCGGAAAGCCTCCACCATCCACCGCCTACTGGAAGTGGACTACACCGGCGGCGTGGTCAGCTTCATCCACAATGACAAGAACCTGCTCAAGTGCGACGTCGTTATCCTCGACGAGATGAGTATGGTGGACGTCAAGCTGTTCCAGGCCCTCATTGCGGCACTGCGGTACAGCTGCCGTATTATTATGGTAGGCGACGCCGACCAGCTGCCCAGTGTCGGCCCGGGCAATATCCTCGGCGAGATCATCCGCTCCGGGCTGGTGCCGACGGTCTGCCTCAACGAGATATTCCGGCAGGCCGCTCAGAGCCTCATCGTGGAGAACGCCCACCACATCATCTCAGGCGAACCGCTGAAAAAGGGCGGAAAGACGGACGATTTCTTCTTCCTCGAAGCCGACGGCGACGCAGCCCAGAAGCTGGTCTGCGACCTTGTGACCACCCGTCTGCCCCGCAGCTACCAGTTCGACCCGGTGAAGGATATTCAGGTGCTCTGCCCCACGAAGCTCGGCCCCACCGGCACCCAGGCCCTCAACGCGGAGCTGCAGGCCTGTCTCTTATACACATCTGACGCTGCCGACGACTAGTCGAGTGTA
>ERZ1026947.712-NODE-712-length-17576-cov-5.892301_pt1 | contig 17576 bp, 26 predicted proteins | sample MGYA00519568_ERZ1026947 | MGnify/ENA primary metagenome ERZ1026947 (study PRJEB26926, sample SAMN06164744) | human gut metagenome | biome: ENVO:00009003; feature: ENVO:2100002; material: ENVO:00002003 | host: Homo sapiens | place: USA | collected 2012 ...
ACACTCGACTAGTCGTCGGCAGCGTCAGATGTGTATAAGAGACAGATATAAGATAATGAACACCAGAATCAGGATCAATATAATCATATACGTCATCATTACAAACAAGATCAGATAAAGACGTTATCTCTTGTGTAGTTTCCTGATCATTCATAGAACCATCAAAAACAACTACAAACACAAGGAGAACAAGAATAGTAAATACTCCTAAAAAACAATAAAAAATTCTATCAAACATAATCACACCTCCACACTCTTAACGAACCGATCAACAATTTCCGTCTGAACCAGATAATACATTACAAGATCTTCCAATCGATCATACTTAAACAGCAGCTCAACCAGTTCAACATCTGGTAATTCACTTAGCGCATCCATTACATCTTCAATATCAAAACAATTCATAATCACACCTCCAACTTGACTATTTCCAATTTTCCCCATATAATCGAACCAAACGAAAGGGGGAATTTACATGTTACAAGAAATACTAATAGTTATAATTTTTGCAATTACACTTTTTACAATATCTTATAAGATTAGCAGCACAATCCTAAAAACAAAAGAAAATAAACAACGTCAATTACAACTACTGGAAGAACAAAATAAACTACTACGAGAGCAGCTGAACAGGGACAAATAAGTCCCTGTTATTTTTTAGGTCAGGGCTCGAACATTTCAACTTCAATCAGCCTAATCTGTTATAGTAATTGCCTATCTAACGCCACTTCCTGACCGAATACATCACATCAATCATCCACATCTAACAGCTGGCGAACTACAAACACAACAATAGATACAAGAACTGTATATACAATGATTTCCCAGAACGAAATATTATATTTTCCAAAATTCCAACGCGTCTGTATAAAATCAAATATAGCAACTATTGCAGTTATAAATCCATCCATATAATCACCTACCTCTTAAAGATCATACGCAAAATCGCAATACCAACTACAGATGAAGTCCCCAACATGATAAGACCTACAAACTTTGCAGGAAGATATCCAAAGAGATCCGAAAGCATCGCTATAAGTCCATCGCCTTTGACACCAGTATCAGTATCATCAATTAAACCATATCCATCCTTGATAGAATCACGCAAGCTATCAAACGTCAGATCATCATCCTCAATCGTTATATTCCCAACATCACTATTAGAACCACCGGAAGAACCACCGCCGAAACTACCGGATACATTCACAAAAATATGATCAGGCATCGTTATATTATTGATTATAGAACCAGACGAACCAGGAACAACCGTTACAGTATTGTCAGTAGAATCCTTTGCAGTAATTTCAGTTTTAGAGTTATCAGTGCCATAATACCAATAAGTATATTGATCATTACCAGCATCATCTGTCGTAACTTCTGTATAATAATGTCCCTTAGATTCATAATCATCATTATAGTTATAATTACCAGCAGCATCCGGAGTATAAGACGACATACTATTAAATCCTGAAAGGAAATCAATAGATCCAGTTTCTTTCACACCATATTTTCCATTTGCAACAACGCAACAATCTAATGTTAAAAAAGATTTATCAATACGAGCGATACATTCTCCAATACTAGAAAGTATTTCAATTACTCCAGTAGAACCTAAAAGACGTCTTTTTGATGTATTTTTACCAGGTTGGTAATCTTTATCATTTATAAATTGACTAACAGCATCAACATCTTCTAATTGAATAGTATATTCCGTAGGATATTGTAGTAGATCAATTACAAAATCAGGATCACCATAATAAGACCAGTCCTCAGGTACAACACCATTCAACGACGTAATACAATACTGATAATAGGTATTAACTACAAGATTCAAACTAGAAGCCGTCTTAAGCTGCTCAGGTATCGAATAAGTAAATGTAATAAAATATTTACTAAATTCATTTGAATCATGTACATGCATTTCAAAATTATCCAGGTAAATATTATCTCCGTCGTACTCTTTGCCATCCGTCAGAAGTCCATCAGTGGATCCGGTTTTTAGATAGTTAATCGCATGTTTGTAACTATCAAACATTTTCATTTTGCTTGCATAAAAACCAAAATCAAAATTTCCATCGTATGGATGCATGCAGTCATATAGTTCATAACTATCCCCGGAATATGTAGTTGAAGTGCTATAATAAGGACCTAACAAATTGCCATATGAAAACGCTGCATCTTTATAAGTTCCTTTGTAGTATGCTGCACAAATCTGTGACTTAGAAACCACACCACCAGCTACCATTTTTTTATACAGATCCGGATTACTGGTTATCGCATCCTTATAATTGCGATCCCAATACAGACCGCTTGAATCTAAAAGATCTTCCGTTATGCCACAATCCACATACGCCACTATTTCAGTATCTGAAGTAAAAGATCCTGAATAATTCGAGTAAGTACCCCACCAACTAAAATAGCCTGTATTACTTTTTTCCAAGCTACTTGCAAAGTTTGGAAACTGTGCTTTCTTTGATGTAGCACCATTCCAAAGATCGTAATTGTACGTAGTCGACAATGTAGTGCCTGCTTTGTCTCCAGCTTGAAACCAACGGTAATCTATATCCTTTTCTTCATATGCATCAGCTGCACAACACTCTGCCAGATCAGCAGTAATAACTGCCATACCGACGAACCATGCAACCAACGCATATATAAACATTCTGACTTTTCTTTTCATATATCCTCCTAACTTAAAAATGGACACCGGAAACATCCGGCATCCATTTAACCAGTGCAGAAGCTAGCACTTAGAAGTCTTCTTGATCTTACGCACTACGGAACAAGCGAGTGTAACAAGAGAACCACAGAAGAGCGTAAACATCAGCTCATTACCAGTAATCACAGTCATTACACTGTTAGCCGTAGTAATAATGCTGGATGTTGCACCGCTGATAGTCGGAGCTTCTGCTGCAAGCATCATAATACCTGTACCCATAAGACAATTACCTCCTTATTAGATTTATCCTGATGCACTCACACCTAATGCATATAAGATCGCGTTATACTTTCGAGGTTTTCTTGATCTTCCGGACGATTACACACCCCAGAGATACTATGCTTCCGCAGAAGAGAGTAAATAAAAGCGTGTTATCGGATATGAAATTAAGTATCTGATTACCTAATGCCATTAAGTAAGTAACAGCAGTAGTCATTGTAAATCTTTCAACCGCTCCGGTTAATATCATAAAAACACCTCCGATCTGTATTATTTCTTTTTATCTCCAACGACCTGGATCAATGTAATTCGATCAATACCGTTATCATCCTCTTTAAAAAGCCGAACGGTACAACCAGGAACAAGATCTCCGTTGATTTCAACTTTTCCAAGTTCGTCAAGATCAAGGAATTCAGTTGAAACGGTTTGTCCCCATCCTGTTTGTTCGGGAGAGTTAAAAAGCGCCAGCTGTGATGAATGGTCAATCGAATCATAATATGTATCATCCAGCAAGTTCAGCATCATAAACTTCTTTCCAGACTTCTTTGACTTAATAATATTCATTCCTACAAGTGTTTTTGCCATTATCTACATCCTCCAATTCTTTTTCTTCGTATTCATTCCATGACAATAAATCCCAATATTGTAAATTACTTTCTATTTCAATTTCAAAATCATCCATCATAACATTCAATCTGTATATCTAAGCGGTTATAATCAACCGAAGGACCAACAACAAGAACTTTCCGAGAAAGAAAATGTTCCGGAACTTTTGCATAATTACCTACAAATACATCAGTATAATCATCAGCAAAAATGCCATTTGTAGTACCGACATACAAACAAATTTCACATGGAGCAATCTTCAATAATTTTCCAAGTTTCATAATCACACCTACTTTCTATACGGTTCACTCAATCTATAATCACACCAAATCCCTTTCTAAAGATTTCACACCAATTTTTATTACCGGAGCGACTGAACCAACGCCGCCCCGGTTCGGTGTGATCAACAAGAATAAAAAAAGTGCAACAAGATTAACTTGTTACACTTAAGCATCTTGTTGCACTAGATTATAAATTCAGGACAGTACCTTACTTCCATTGGCAGTCAGCTTGAATTTCGCTCCGAACAACTCCGCCCCGTGCCGGCACATCTGCATGCGTCCAAGGAAAATATCAAAATACTCATACATCGTACAGATCTTCTCGTCAATTTTCAGTTCCAATGCAATCTGGCGTTTCTCCCGGTTGATCTTCAGGTTCGCTTCCGTGACTGCGTAATTCACCCAATCGTGAATATCGTAGGTCGACTTATCACGCGAGCGCACACGGCTTCTGCGGACATCCGTCTTATCCGCTATAATCATCGCCGCTGACACAATATCCACAGCACCTCCAGTTGACTCGTCGTGATGCCCAATCGCTGAAACGATGGTTGCACGATCTGTAAACGGCATATCCATCCGCCGCAGGATATCATTTGCAAGGAGCGCGCCATACTCGGCATGGTGTTCACGATTGACTGCATTTCCGATATCATGCATATATCCGGCGATCTTCGTAAGTTCGATCTCCGCGTCGGCATGTCCGAACTTCTCCAGCAGATATGCCGCCCGTTCTGCCACCAGCGTGCAATGTGTCTTCGAATGCTCCGTATAGCCAAGCGTGGCTAAATTCGCATCGCCCTTTTTGATAAATTCGTTTATCTCTTTGTTCTTGATGATGTCTTTGTATAAAATCTGTGCCATTTTCTAAACCCTTCTTCTGTAATATGTAAATAGTTCCGGCAGGATCTGCCACATACAAATATATTGCATATATGACGCAATGTCCGTAGGTCTTCTACAACCGTTTCACCGCATCCATTGCAAGTACCGACCGCTCGCATTCTTCCGCTGATAATGTGAGCTGCGCACAATACGTACTTCCCTGCATGTATTTCGCCGCATAACTTAGTCCATTCGTCCGTTCATCAAGAAACGGCCGGTCAATCTGGCACGGATCTCCAAGCAATATGATCTTTGTGCCTTTTCCTGCCCGCGTGATGATGCCTCGCACCTGATTCGGCGTCATGTTCTGCGCTTCATCAATAATCAAATAGGTCTTCGCAATCGAACGTCCACGGATAAAATTCAGCGCCTCTGTCTGAATGATTCCCCGCTCGAAGATCTCCTGAATCTTATCTGCCAATGCCTTCTCATCCGCATATCGCTCCTCTTCATCCGAATCAAGAATCTGCTCTAAGTTATCAATCACCGGGCGCATCAACGGTGCAATCTTCTCCTGCTCACTTCCCGGCAGAAATCCAATCTCATCGTCAAACTGTGCATTCGGCCGGCAGACGATGATCCGCCGATATTCCCCGGTCGGATTGTTGAACACCTTTTCTAACCCAACCGCCAGCGAGTAAAATGTCTTCGCTGTGCCTGCCATTCCTTTGATGATCACAAGCGGAATCTCGTCCGCCGAAGCCATCAATGCCTCCTGCATGAAGTACTGCCCGACATTTCTCGGCTTGATGCCATACGGGTATGATTTCTTATAGGATAACGGATAGATTTTATCAGCTTGCACCTTGCCGAGAATCGTTTTCTTATTCGACTGATCCGGCGTTAAAATCACGAATTCATGCTCGATAAATTCCGGCTGTATGCGATTTCCTTCCGCATCTGTCTGATACACCTCATTGCAGGGGATTCCGTGTTTCTTGAATTCCTTTACCTTATCCTCCGGGATATACGCATCCGTCCTGCCTGTATATTGCCGGTCATCCACTGTAATCTGTTCCGTCGTGAAATCCTCTGCCCGCACGCCAAGCATCTGCGCCTTGATCCGGAGCACCAGATCCTTCGTAACCAGAATCACCTGTGACTTCTTACCCAAATCCTGTGACAATCCCTTACAGACCTTCAAGATCCGGTTATCTGCTTTATCTTCCGGCATATCCTCCGGAAGCTCCACCGCCTTGTAATTCTTCTCGATGCGGAGCGTTCCGCCATCCGGCAGCGTCAAGCCCTGTAACAGATCTCCCTGATTCCGGTACTGCTCCAGCATGCGCACCACTTTTCTCGCATTGGAACCTTTCTCGCCCTCCGCTTTCTTCAATCCATCAAGTTCTTCTACCACAACAAGCGGAAGCACCACATTATTCTCTTCGAAGCATAAGAATGCATGTGGTGCCTGAATCAGGATATTCGTATCTATCACATATGTTTTCTTCATGTAAAAACCCCCATTTATTATGATTTCTATTTCATAATAAACAGGGGTTGTTAAATATGTTATCTCGCATATGTTAAATGCTCGTAAATGCTGTTTTACTTATGCAGTTGTTCTTTGTCTTTGATGTAGGCAAGTAAGCCCTTGCAACCTACCAGAACATCCTCAAATGTCTGGTCAAAATCACCGGTATACCACGGATCAGCCACGTCATGCGCCTCGCTCAGTTTATGCGTCTTCTCATAGTCCGCGAACGACAGCATCTTGTAAATCTTCCCTTCCACATCACTACCACCGACGATTCGTGTCATGTTCCGGATATTCGCACCATCCATTCCGATCAAGTAATCATAATATGTATAATCCGCGTGTGTCATCTGTCTCGCCCGATGCGGAATCAACGGAATCTGCTCCTGTTGTAATTTTCGCTTTGTTCCATGATGTGGCGGATTCCCAATCTCCTCCGTACTCGTCGCTGCCGAATCAATCTCGAAATAGGAATCGAGATGGGACTGGCGGGCGAGGTGGGTGAATACGCTCTGAGCCATGGTGGAACGACAGATGTTGCCGTGGCAGCAGAAAAGAATTTTAATCATAGTTTCTTTCTCCTTATTTCGCCCCGAAATGCCCTGTTTTGCAAGGCTTTCTGCGGTTATAGTAATATGCTCTGAAATCACAGATGGTGGCAAATCGGAGCAGAATTGAGCAAGTTGTTACTACCTGTTAGTAGTAAAATTAGTAGTAACAGGTAAATTCTTACTACTAAGGGGTTTCACCAACTTCACTTCCGCTTGGACAGTTAATGTTCTTTTCCGAATATCCAATAGTCCCATAATCAATATAATTTCCTTCATATTTTAGCAATTTTAATATTACCCTAACCAAGATACACTCGTATACCTGACTTGTCATAAACTGTTCTTCGTAATCAATACTATCTCCAGCATATAAACCATGCGCAGAAAAATTTCGTGCTTGCAACGCCTTCTTCTCTTTTTTACCAACGGGCATGTCTATTCCTTCAAAAAAATGTGTTAATTGTTCACTCACAGACATGCGGTTCATACCTTCAACACTTCTCTTCATTCTTTCCACATACTCCGTTCCTGCAAACTGTGTTTCCACCATTTTTTTTATTGGTTTTATTCTTTTAGAAAAATCTTTTTTGTCCATAAGCACTGTTTCTGGATTAATTTCAACTTCTTCATACCACTTTCTTTTCAAATTTTCCAATGCAGCGGAAAGTATAGGTAAGTCCATAGGCTGTGTAACTTTTTGAGCATACCAATATGCCGAAAAAAAAGAAGCAAAATCAAGTTTCTCATATAATTCCGAAAATGGCTCTATATATTTTTGAATTGTATCCAAATAATTATGAAGAAACGATACATCATCTTTAATAGGCGTCTTTGCCCCAGATATACATTCTTTTTTTATATCAAAACCATATGTCCCTGGATTTTTCATAACGAAACCGATTTGATTGCCATTTTCGTCAAATGAAGACTCCCCTACATACATCAATCTCTTTCCAACAAAAAAACTCAAATACTCTCTAATTTGTTTTCTTTCTTCTATACTTGGAATTCTTCCATACTTCTCAAAATAAGAAATACTAAGATTGGTACTCCATGAAGGTCCATATTTGTTCCCAACAAAATGAATGTCAAATGCCGTATCTTTATATTTAAAGTGTATAAACCTTCCTATATACTCCTGCTCTTCCAATTCCTCTTTTATTGGAAACTGTAAATCTCCATAAACCCCAGAAACAGAACCTTGTACCTTATATTCAAATCTTGAATTTTCACAAAAGCGCAAACCACTTTTACTACCATTCAGTATCCATTCTTTAATAACCGATGGTGTTTTCACACTTTTTCCTTCAACACCATAACACGATAGTTTATAGTCCGTTTTGTCCAGTTTACTTATATATCCATCACAATACATAGGTGTAAAAGTAACCGTATAATCATCAAATATTTTTATTTCTAATTTTCCCGCCGGCATAGTCTCCCCAGGTATAAATTCTCGTTTATCCACTGTAGGTCTTTGCTTTATTTCTTTATATTGATTCAAATATCTTACGCACGAAATACTGATATTATAATTATCATCTCTGTTTACACATAATTCATCTACATCATCCCAAAACACATCGTCAAGATTTTCTTGTTTTATATCTAAATGACCACTGATTATAAAATTGTCAATTGGAATATTTTCCCATAGCAATGAATCAAGTTTTCTTTTATTCATAACATACCTTCTTTATAATTAAAATGTTCCCCATGAAGTTTTTTCTTCAAAAAGCTTTTCTATTTCTTCATTACTTGTTGCGGCAATAATTTGCCTTTCTGGTATTTCCGGAATTTCAACATCATGCCCATACCACAACGAGTATTTTTTTAGTTCAAACGCTCTTTTAGTATATACAAAGCCGCCATCTACTTCTTTCATCAAGCCGCAATTTCTAAAATCATCAATATACTCTTCATCTGTTGAAATTTTCTTTTTATCAATATTGTCGCATAAAAATATTAAATCTTCATCTGTCAACCTAACGATACACTGGGACAATTTAAAGAATTTATTCTTATCAATCAAATGTTGGCAACATGCTCTCGTCAGATTTGATAAATATATTGCTTTCCTCTGCGTTTCGATGTCATCAATTATCTTTAACAGCCTTTTTGCACTTTCATTAGAATTTCCATCCTCTGCTAACATCTCAGACAACTTTCTCAAATCGCACTCGTCATCACATGTATTATCAAGGTACTCTATGAAACTTTGCCAAAAAATCTCCTCCCTTATAAAATATGGAGATCCCATTACATCTTTCAATAGCTTACCAATTACAGTAATATCACCACTAACTAAAGCAACAGTTAAATTTTCCAACAATCCTTTTGTTTTCTCTTTTATTGCATCACTACAGACAAAACGCTTAAACTTTCCCATAACGCCCTCCAATTCAATTAACCATATCCAACTTTTCATTATTTCTATAAAAAATCTCAATCTGTACATATTATATCGTCACATTTGTTATTTTTCCACAAAAATAACGCCCCAGCCTAAGCCAGAGCGCCATCCCACTTATATATTAAACCACCTTAAACATCTTCTGCGACATCGGTTTCTCTTTCTTCTGCTCAACCTCCGCCTGTGCCTTTCTAAAATCTTCCATCCTTTTTAATTCCTCCTCAGCATCATCAAATCCGATATGTGTGTACACATTCATTGTTACGCTTATATCCGAATGCCCCATGAGATACTGCAGCGTCTTAGGATTCATTCCCGATTTTGACATATTGGAGCAGTAAGTGTGTCGGCATACATGTGGAGTGTTGTTTGGCATCTGCACTCGGTAGATATCATTGTATCTGCCAACCATGTGATTGAAGCGGTGTTGCCAGTGCATTGCCACAAGTGGCATTCCCTTATCATAAAAAGGAATCCACTATATCCGTCTATGGATTTCTCCACTTTGGGCGCATTTCTGTCCTCGATGATTGCCTGAAACATCTGTGCCACATCTTCTGTGATTGGCAATACTCTTGTTCCGGCATCCGTCTTTGTAGTTTCTATAATGTATCGCATATCCGATGTTCTCTGCAACTGATCTGCCTTAATACCGCACCGCACAAAAGGCAGTGAATTTCTATGCTGTCAGTAGCATTCTGACTCATCGGCTCTTTTGAATAAAGCCTGGCTGATTCTGCATCATCAAAAGATACCCATGTACTCTTATGTGCATCATCTGTTCCGGTAACTCCTCCATAGCAACTAAATAAGCCTTTGAAACTATTAGGTTTTATGCCTTAGGTGTATTCACTCTTGACATCAATACTACCGTCTCAACGGTATTACCTTTTTCCCACAAGAGCCGCCTTACCTCTTGACCATCCCGATATATTGGGAAATTAAACTCTATCGACTTCAAAGGCTGCTCTGACTCCCCATTTGGATATATCTGAATTTCTTTTATAAGATAAGTAATAAGGCTTTTCTTTTCCTCGTCACTTATTATATCATAGAGCTTTCCGAAATTCAGCATAAGCTTGTAAATGTTGTCCAGAGTGATTGTTTCCATTTCGATAGAACTTTTTTTCAGCTTTGCATCTTCAATCCGTTCTTCCAACTCTACAATCGTATCATACAAGGCATCAAGTCTTAAAGTCATGTCGTGGATTTTCCTTTCTCTGAAACGAGCATCAATAGGCAGATTATCAATCTCGCGTTCCAGACGGGCTTTATTCAAATCTACTTCTTTCAGCTTACTCTCGTAATTGGCAAGTTCCTTATCAATAGCTGTTGTATCGGTCTGTACGCCAATACGCTTTTCAATCTCTTTTGCAAAATACTTATCGCTTACCAATTCCTTAACAGCTTCAATTACAAGTGGCTCAATATCTGTTTTTCTTAGCGATGCTTTATAATCACAATGATGTCCTCGCTCCTGCTTATTTCTACCACAAATATAATAGTACTAAGACCTCTACGGCAATAAGCGTAAGCATATCTATAATCAAGAGATGTAATCTCTACTTGTAAAATGTAAGAGTGCCACGAGTGAGTGATGATTTTTTCTAAAAGATAATCTTCACTCCACTGTGACACTCCGTAAATAGTAGCTGCTTCTGATGAGCAGCATTGCGGTCATATTCGACCATCGCATAAAAAAATTCCTCCAAACTCGAAAACGGGTTCGGAGGGAAGTTGAATTTTCGTCTGGGCGTGTTTATACTGCCCACCAAAGCACCGTTTTTTTTATTTGGTGGGCTGTGCTGCCAAATTTATTGAAAATAAAAGAGCCGATGATCTATGGTGAGTTTCCTCACAAGTTCATCGGCTCTGCGTCTTAGCGTCTGGCTCTTTGATGATTGTAATTGATTATGTATTTAGTGACTTCCGTGGATAAAATGAAAATCACAGCAGTCAGCACCTTCTCCGAGTGTCCCTGCTCGTTCAAATCTAATTTTAGGTTCATATCCAGAAAAGGCAGTTATATCACTCTGACAAAAAACTGTACATAGTTCGGGACAACAATATTTTTCACACATATCTCTGTAAAGGCAACGAGCTATATCAAAATGGATTTCATTACTATCATTTCTTTTCCATTCTACAGTAAATCCTTCTATTGGATACTTTTTCTTCATATGTGATTTTGCAAACATCTTAAATAAGCCGTATGTAAAGGGCATTTTTTTAAGCTTGGCATTTTCTTCTGCCATATTGCGTGCATGATGCTGTATTTCCTTATGAGCTATCATAAGTGCTTCTTCTTGCGTAAAATCATTTTCTATAAGGGTTAAATACATACTTATCGTTGGCAACATCCTTTGAAAAACATGCTCATTTATTTCATTATTTTCAGATTTCATCTCTTTCTCACATAGATAAGCAAATTTTTTGCACATTAAGGCATAAAGCTGTTTCCCCTGTTCATTTCCATATTCTTTAACTAAATCGTCATATAAAAAGCTTATATGTGTTTCCTTGTAGTCCATACTGTTTTCTCCATTTCATACAATAGTTTACTTGTCTGGATTTTCCACGACTGTTTTTACTTCAATCAATATTTCCTGCTTGCACTTCGGGCAGTAAAGTAGAAGCATGAAAACTGTAATTAAGCCGAATAGCCAGAAATGAAAGAGCCAATGAGCTATGAGTTATCTCACTTGTTTATTCTGCGTCTTAGCGTCTGGCTCTTTGATGGTTTTAGATAATATAGCTCTAATTGCCCCTTTGGCGTGAATACGAACTACACTAACCTCATCGTGCGTTGCTATATATTCTAATTTTTCTAAATATGGTCGCACAAGCTCAGGCGTTCGTTTTCCTAACACCCGAAACATCTCTGGTGCTTCTATTCGGACTCTTTCGTTTTCATCGTTAAGAAGCTCTGCAAATATTGGCAAACAATCTTCATACACCGTTGGTGTATTTGTTGCAATGTTTTCAGAAGCCCATATAAAACTCAACCGTACATTAGAACTTTTATCTCCTGCCAAGATAAATAGTTCCTTAAAATAAGGGGCAACAAGTTTGTAATCTGCTCTGCCAATTCGTCCTAAAGCATTAGCAGTACGCTCTCTTAATAAGTCATTTTCCGAAACGATAAAAGAAGCAATTTCTTTTGTATATGGTGCGATTTCCTGCGGATATATCAATCCCATCTCTCCAAGCAACCACATTGCTTTAGCCGTTATTTTAGGAGATTGATTTTTAAGTAAAGAAGCTACATAGGGGATATTTTGTTTCCAAATAGTTTTATCTTTTGTCAGTTGACCGAGTTCACGATATAATTTTTCATCCATAAGCGTTGTTTTTACCTTTCCTTATCATCTCGCTTTTTATCAATATCTTCAATGACCGTTACTTGAAGTTTTTTTGCTTCAATCAATGTTTCTTGTTTACACTTCGGACAGTATAGGGGAAAATTCAAAAGAACCGTATCTTCTCTGATTTGATTACGAGTTTTATTGCCACAAACAGGACAGAGTATCCATTCTATTTTTGCCATTTCAACACCTCGCTATTGTTCTAAAAGAACAAGCTGCTCATCGACTTATAAACAAACGGAATATACATACAAAACAAAGTAAGGCGTTCCCATAATCCCTCATACTTCAAAAGGGTATTTTGAAATTGCTCCTTATCTCCCATAACAAAACAGGCAAAGAAAATAAGCGATAAAACAAATGAACTTATACTAATTATGCCCTCAACCATGCCGTTTTGCTTAAAAGCTACAATTCCATTTAGTAACGGGAAAAGCAGTAAAGCCATAAACCCGATTGCAGCACCTATCCCATGTATCTTTGAGGCTGTAGTAACTATGTCTTTGCTCTTGTTCACACTAAAAAATCCAGAAATAAGTCCTGCACCAACAGCAAAAATTCCAATCGAAAGAAGCATGAAAACCGCCAGAACAGGAAACTTTGCTCTTAATGACAAAAAGTATACACCTGCTGTATATGCTAAGAAACCGCCAAGTCAGATAAGCCATATATTATAAACAAGTCGGACAGGACTTTGCGGACTACCTAAAACACTCATAACCATTATCTTGCCGTTATATTCAGAATAAAATCGTTCCAGTATCCACGGAACAATAAACTCCCCTATAATTGTGAATAACAAAATCATATTAAAAACCCGATTGCCTGCTATGTTTCTCATTTCATTGTTCTCCTAATATTGCTCTATACTACCTTGAAAGTTATGGGCTTTTTGAAGAAGCGGTCCTTTTGCACCCATCGTAAATGCAATATCACTACTGCGAATGGCTAACAATTCCATTCCAGATTGTAGGTCTAAGACCGCCAAGGTACTGTGCGGCAATTTAATCACACCATTTTTATCAATATCGAGCCAAGCATATTTACGCCCTTTATATTGAATAAACTCTCCCTCTGAAAGCAAACAATCCCTTAATGCAGGACAATCCTCTAAAATATGCTTTAATTTTGAGTTTGACAGCAACGAATATGTAGTAACACAAAAACCTCCTGTTATTTTGCTTCCTGTAAAGATAATAACTTTTCCATCTCGTGTTGTATCGTACTCCAACAATGCTTGTGGCGGAATATGGATTGTTAAATCTGAGCGTATAACAGAAAGACCAAATACAAATTTACCGCCTTTATTAAGCTGTGGCATGAAAAAACCTCCTTTTTGGGTATTCCATTTTCAACTTGACTGTGATACAATAGTAGTACTTATGAAGACTACTTTATATATATAGTACTGCAAATACAACAGGGTGTCAAGGAGGAAACTGTATGTTATCAAAACCTGCCACTATGCTTTTAGGTCTTATTTATGAAAAACCACTTAACGCATATGAGATAATAAAGCTCTTAAACTATATGAATGTAAAATGGTGGTTTAATATCGCTGATTCAACCGTATATTCTACGCTGAAAACCCTTGAAAAAAAGGAATACATAATAGGCACAGCCGAGAAAGTCGGAAATATGCCAGACCGTACCGTTTATAATCTTTCTGAAAAAGGGAAAGACGAGTTTATATCTACATTAAAGGCATCTATTCTACAATTTAATTATGATACAAATATCTTTTCTATTGCCGCATTTTTCTTGAATACATTTACGCCAGAGGAACAGCAGAAGCTTTTGCAGGAACGCCTTACAGTTCTGCAAAAATACCGTACAGGAATTGAAAAGCAAGTTAATCCATTATGGGAAAATGAGGTTTCTGCTACTCATTCCGCAAATGTAAAACGAATGATTGACTTAGTAGATGCGGAAATAACAGGAACAAATCGTTTGCTTGAAAGCTGCAATAAAAACGCATAGTCAAATTTATAAAGAGCCGATGAGCTGTGAGGTATCTCACAAGTTCATCGGCTCTGCGTCTTTGCGTCTGACTCCTTGATGATTTAAGTAATTATGTTTCTTGTAATCGGAGATTGCATATCCTATTACAAGAGATTTCACAGCGTTCAATCAGAAGCCTCATCTCTGTAAAATATAAGAGTAAGATTTTCAGAGGATAGGTGGTGAGCTTATGGACGCAAGAAACAACGACTTTGACTTCGATTTTACGCCGATAGGACAGGCAATTATGAACGCGAGAACATCTCAGGGTATGACCAGAGAGCAGCTTGCCCGCATCGTTGATTACGACCCTCGACATTTGCAGGCAATCGAAAATGAGGGGCAATATCCAAGTCTGGAGCTGTTCATTCAGCTCGTGACGATGTTTAATATATCGGTTCTGTCGTTTTGATTGCCGCCTTAGAAGTTGCCTGTGCGGTTTTAATTCCCTTTTCGGTTGTCTTGACCGTTCCCTTAACAGTTACTTTCACCGCTTTTTCTGCATTTCGGGCTGTGGTCTTAATCATTTTTTGCCCCTGCTGTCGGGTCTTTATCAACTGCGATTTTGCTGTCTGGGAAACATCGGATGCAGTGGAACGGCTTGCAACCCCGTGACGGATCTGCAAGCCGTGTTGTTCTGACATATTCTGTGCTGCTTCCTGTTCTGCGGCTTTGACAGCCCGACTTTGCTTGAAATCGGTTATTTTATCTTTTGCCTTACCGATATTCTCTTGCGTTGTCTTGACTGCCTTTTGCCCCCGCTTATTGAACTGATGGATAACTTCGTCTTTTACACGGTCTGCTGCACAAGAAATCCTATCCGCAGCATATTCAGTGGCAGAGTTTTCATCAGCGTAATATCCCTGTTCCGCCTTGCCCTTTATCCCCACATAGGCAGACTTCATACGCTCACTGGCTATGGCGGCTTTATCTATGGTCTTTATCGTACCTTTGACCGCATCTCTGGTTTTTATATCAGCCATAGAGAACCTCCTTTCCCAGAGGATTTGCGTTCAAATCAGCCGACCTTTTTTGCCACAACAACGAGCCTGCCGTTCTGTGCGGAGTATTCGCAGGTGGAAAGGGTAATGAGCCTGTCGCCGTATTCAGCGGTCACACCTGTATCATACAAAGCAAGCTCCTTGCACTTCCCGACATAGGAATTAAAATCTTCCTCATTCTCCGCATCAACAAAGTCATAGTATCGGAAGCCCTCAGAACTGTACGCCACAGTCTTAAACACAGCGACGATTTCATACTCTGCCTGCTCTGTGAGGGTATCAAACTGAATAGTCTTGTGTTCCTCATAGAAGTTCTTGGACTTGTAATCCTCCAACGCTCCAAACATCTTGCCACCCTTGATGTGATGACCGTAGATAACCAAATTTTCACTTTCGACAATATCACCATTCTTCTGCACATAAGGCGTACCTAAGTCGCTGTACTCTTTTTCAAAATTGTGCTTCAGATAGAAATTCGGATTGTTCCTACTCTGCATCACAGGATAATTGATTGTCGTGCCGGCAATGGAAATCCAACCGACCATATCCTCATTCTGTAAATACAATTCCTGATACTTGGCAAGCACATCTTCTCCCTCGCTGACAGGGGTATCGTCTGGCACGGTTTTCTCCGTGGGAGCCTGCTCTACCATTTCGGCAATCTCCTCAAAGGCTTCCGTCTGCTCGTCCACCTGTGCATAGTGATGGTAAATACGGAAGCCGCAAAAAGCCGCCGTACCTAACAGGCACACGGCGGCTACAACACAGATAATAGATTTATAATTCTTCATAGGTTTTTCCTTTCTTATCTTGAAATTTCTGTCTGTTTTCTGGGAGCAGGAAGCTCCCTGCAATATTCGGGGTATCTGACCTTGATACCCTCCATAAAGTAGGGAGCAAATTCACAGCAGAACAACTCCTCTGGCGTGAAATACCGTTCCCGCCCTTCCTCTGCATACCCGTTCCAAAGGTTAAAAGCAATATGGCAGACCTTAACTGTTCCGCTTGTCTGCCAGCCGCCGTGCATACCCTCTGGCTCGATGCAGTCCTCCTTGAAATTGAACATCTGGTTAATGTTCGCCCTCGTTTCCGAAGCGATACCCATTACATAGAAAAATGCCCTGTGATAACAGTCGTTCACTCTGCATTTCATCATATTTTCCAGAAAGAAATCACGATGAGCCGTATCACGGAATTTAATATCAGCCATAAAAGACCTCCTTTCTTAGACCTCACCGAACTTGGTCGTCATCAACTTGTAAAGCTCGGTATTGCGTGGGAACTTGTTTACAAACGGCACAAGGGAGCTGCCAACTTTGAGTAATCCCTGTCCTGCACCGACATTCGTGATATAGCTCATCTGAAGGTCGGAGATATTAAGGAGCTTGGCAAGCTCAAGCCTGTCCGTAGACGCTTGGTTAAGCATAATGATAAATTCACTGTTAGCAAGCATCGTCCTTGCGGTATGGCTCTGCAAAAGGTCGTCTACATTCTGCGTAATACCCGTACAGTACGCACCGTATTTACGCACACGCTTCCAGAGAGTAAAGAGGAAGTTTGCAGAGTATTCGTGCTGAAAGAGCAGATAGATTTCATCAATAAAAATAAAGGTATTTCTGCCTTTGGCTCTGTTCTGCGTGATACGGTTTAAGATACTGTCAAGCACCACAAGCATACCGATAGGCTGTAACTGCTTGCCCAAATCCAGAATGTCATAGCAGATAAGACGGCTGTGGGTATCAACATTCGTGTGCTTTGCAAAGGTGTTGAGCGACCCGTCCGTAAACAGCTCAATCGCAAGGGCGATTTCCTGTGCTTCTGGCTCATTCTGTTTTAACAGTTCCTCACGGAAGTCCTGCAAGGTGGGCGGCGTTCCCATATAGTTGCCCTGCTGATAATAACGGTACACGCTTGCCGTACAGCGGTCAATGATGGATTTCTGCTTTGCTCCCAAGTTCGTGCCGCCGATGAGCTGTTCGCAAAGGGATAAAATAAACTCCGATTTCAGAATGACAGGGTTTGCACCGTCACCGTAATCGGAGTTCATATCCATAGCAT
>ERZ1026947.720-NODE-720-length-17403-cov-6.106179_pt1 | contig 17403 bp, 15 predicted proteins | sample MGYA00519568_ERZ1026947 | MGnify/ENA primary metagenome ERZ1026947 (study PRJEB26926, sample SAMN06164744) | human gut metagenome | biome: ENVO:00009003; feature: ENVO:2100002; material: ENVO:00002003 | host: Homo sapiens | place: USA | collected 2012 ...
CGACTAGTCGTCGGCAGCGTCAGATGTGTATAAGAGACAGGTACTATGTTAACCAGAGATGGTTAGGTGGTATGCTTACAAACTTCGAGACAATCAAGACAAGAATTGCAAAGCTTGAGAAGTACGAAGCAATGGAGCAGGATGGTACATTTGATGTTTTACCTAAGAAGGAAGTTATCGAGATCAAGAAGGAGATGGACAAGCTTCAGAAGAACCTTGGCGGTATCAAGGATATGAAGGACATTCCTGACATGATTTTTATCGTAGATCCTCGCAAAGAGAGAAACTGCGTACATGAGGCACATACACTTGGTATTCCACTTGTTGGTATCGCAGATACAAACTGTGATCCGGAAGAGTTGGATTATGTAATTCCAGGTAACGATGATGCTATCAGAGCTGTAAAGCTGATTGTTTCTAAGATGGCAGATGCTGTTATCGAAGCTAATCAGGGTGCAGATGTAGAGACAGCAGAGGAAGCTGAATCTGCAGAGGCTGACGCAGAGCAAGAGTAAGAAGTATCGGTTTAGGAGGACAAGAAAATGGCAGCTATTACAGCTAGTATGGTAAAAGAATTAAGAGAGATGTCTGGCGCTGGTATGATGGATTGTAAGAAGGCTCTTACAGAGACTGACGGCGATTTTGACAAGGCAGTAGAGTTCCTTCGCGAGAAAGGACTTGCAACTGCTGTAAAGAAGGCAGGAAGAATCGCTGCAGAAGGTATCGTTATGACAACTGTTGTTGATGGCGGTAAGAAAGCAGCTATGGTTGAAGTAAATGCCGAGACAGATTTCGTTGCTAAGAACGAAGTATTCCAGACATATGTAAAGGAAGTTGTTGATCAGATCGTTTCTACAGACGTTCAGGATGTAGAGGCATTGAAGAATGAGAAGTGGGCACTCGATCCTTCTATGACAGTTGCTGAGAAGCATGCTGCTATGGTTGCAAAGATCGGTGAGAACATGAACATCCGTCGTTTTGCCAAGATCAACACAGATGGACATATCGTTTCCTATATTCATGCAGGCGGAAAGATTGGTGTATTGGTTGAGGCTGATACAGATGCATCTGGTGAGGCTATTGACGAGTGCATGAAGAATATCGCAATGCAGGTTGCAGCTATGAATCCAAAGTATGTTTCTACAGATGAAGTATCTGAGGAGTACAAGGCTCACGAGCTTGAGATTCTTGTTGCACAGGCAAAGAATGATCCTAAGAATGCAAACAAGCCTGATAATATCATTGAGAAGATGGTTCAGGGACGTCTGAACAAGGAACTCAAGGAAGTTTGTCTGCTTGAGCAGGAGTATGTAAAGGCTGAGAACAAGGAAAGCGTTGCTCAGTACGTTGCAAACGTAGCAAAGGCGAATGGATGCAAGCTTGCAATCAAGAAGTTTGTTCGTTTTGAGACAGGTGAAGGCCTTGAGAAGAAAAACGAGGATTTCGCAGCTGAAGTAGCAGCTCAGATGGCTGGAAACTAAGCAATAAAAAAGATTAATAGAACGCCTGATATACCGCTTTGGCATGTCAGGCGTTTTTTCAATTTATAAATGAATCGGAGATGAAAGACATGAAGAAATATAAGATGCTTATTTTTGATATGGATGGAACGATTTTGTACACCTTAGAGGATCTGAAGAACACGACTAATTATGCGCTTAACGAGCATGGATTTCCGGAACGTACATTGGAAGAAGTACGCCGGTTTGTCGGAAATGGAATTCATAAGCTGATTGAACGTGCGGTTCCGGAAGGAACTTCGGATGCAGATATCGAAGCTGTGTTCACAACATTTGAAATCTATTATAAAGATCATTGCATGGATACAACAAGGCCATACGATGGCATCAATGATCTGCTTACGAAGCTACGTGCGAAAGGTTATATGACTGCGGTTGTGTCAAATAAGGTGGATTTTGCTGTACAGGATCTTGTAAAAGATTTCTTTGCCGGCCAGTTTGACATTGCAATCGGGGAACGCGAGGGTGTGCGTAAGAAACCTGCACCGGATTCCGTATATGAAGTATTGAAAGAATTCCATCTTGGTAAGGATGAAGTAATCTATATCGGTGATTCGGATGTGGATTATGCAACTGCAAGAAATGCGGGCGTAGACTATATCTTAGTGGAATGGGGCTTCCGTGACCGGGCATTTCTAGAGTCACTTGGTGCAACTGTATTCGCGAAGAAGCCAGAGGATATTCTGGACATAGTTGATAATGTGTAATATATGTGAAAAGAATATGAATTGTTAGCACTTCATATTGCTGAGTGCTAATATAAATGCTATAATATTTCGTGTTCATAAAAGGTTTTTACGGAAAATGGAAAGGAGCATGGAATGTTACGTATTTTTAAGAATTTCCGGAAACGGGAAGTGGTATTGGCTCTTTTCAGTGTGGTATTTGTAGTGGCACAGGTCTGGCTTGAGTTAAAACTGCCGGATTATATGCGGGAAATTACATCACTGATTACGACACAGGATAGTGCAATGCATGATATCCTGATTGCAGGCGGTAAAATGTTACTTTGTGCGTTTGGCAGTTTATTGGTAACGGTACTGGTAGCTGTCTGTGCATCACGGATTGCTTCGAATTTCAGTGCAATCGTACGTGGGAAGTTATTTGACAAGGTACAGTCTTTTTCGATGGAAGAAATCGGACGGTTTTCAACAGCGAGTCTGATTACGCGTTCTACAAACGATGTGACTCAGGTACAGATGTTGATTGTAATGGGTCTGTCTATCATGTTGCGAGCACCGATCATGGCGGTGATGGCTATCTTGAAGATTGTTGATAAGAGCTGGCAGTGGACACTCTCCACGGGCGTTGCGGTTGTTGTATTATTGGTTGTCGTTATTATATGCGTCAGCTTATGTATGCCGAAGTTTAAGCGCTTACAGAGTCTGACGGATGATATCAATCAGGTAACACGTGAGAATCTGACCGGTTTGAACGTTGTTCGCGCCTATAATGCAGAAGAATATCAGGAGGAGAAGTTCGAGAAGGTCAACAAGGATCTGACAGATACCCATTGGTTTACATCAAAGACTATGGCCTTCATGATGCCGACAATTATGATGATTATGAATGGCCTTTCGCTTGCTATTTATTGGATTGGTGCGGTTTTGATCAATGATGCACAGGATATGCAGGGAAAATTCACGTTATTCTCGGATATGGTTGTATTTTCCTCGTATGCAATGCAGGTTGTCATGTCGTTCATGATGCTGGTTATGATCTTCATTATGCTGCCACGTGCGTCGGTTGCTGCAAAACGTATCTTAGAGGTGTTAGACACTGAGCCATCCATCGAGGATGGAACGAGAGATACGTTCCCGATTATGAAGGATGGAGAAGTGGAATTTAAGGATGTCAGCTTCAAATATCCGGACGCAGAAGAGTATGTGTTGGAACATATTTCTTTCTCGGCAAAGAAGGGAGAGACGATTGCATTTATCGGTGCAACCGGATGTGGCAAGAGTACTGCTATCAATCTGATTCCGCGGTTTTATGATGCGACAGAGGGTGAAGTGTTTGTCGATGGCGTGAATGTTAAGGAATATACGCAGGAGACGTTGCATAACAAGATTGGATATGTCAGCCAGAAGGCAATTTTGTTCTCCGGAACAATTGCAGACAATGTGGCATATGGCGAAAACGGAAAAGCACCTGCCACACAGGACGACATTGCGATGGCGGTAAAAGTAGCGCAGGCAAGTGAATTTGTGGAGAAGAAGGATCAGGGCTATGACGGGTATGTGGCTCAGGGCGGCTCAAACTTCTCGGGTGGACAGAAACAGCGTCTGTCGATTGCACGTGCGATTGCCAGACAGCCGGAGATCTTGATCTTCGATGATTCGTTCTCGGCATTGGATTATAAGACAGACCGTATCCTGCGGGAAGCACTGCGCAAAGAATGTAAGGATGCGACGAAGATCATCGTAGCACAGCGAATCGGTACAATCCGTGACGCGGACAAGATCATCGTGTTAGACGATGGACAGATTGTCGGTATGGGAACGCACGACGAACTTATGAAGAACTGCGAAGTGTACCAGGAAATCGCATATTCTCAGTTATCAAAGGAGGAGCTTGCATAATGAAAAAAGATAATTATGAAGTAGGTCAGAATAATCGTGCTCCAAAGGTTCCTCGTCACGGTCCGGGCAGAGGCATGCGCCCTGGCGAAAAAGCAAAGAACTTCAAAGGTACATGGGTAAAGCTCCTTACTAACTGTAAGAAATACTGGGGTGCTATGATATTTGCGATTATCTGCGCAGGCATTGGAACCGTATTAACATTGATCGGACCGGATAAATTATCCAAGATGACCGATCTTATCACCGAGGGTGTGATGACCGGGATTGATATGGATGGAATCAAACGGATTGGAATTACGCTCATCTGCTTCTATGGATGCAGTGCGTTGCTATCTCTGATCCAGAACCTGATCATGGGTTATGTAACACAGCAGGTATCAAAGGGACTCCGAAGCGATATCTCTAAGAAGATCAACCGCTTGCCAATGTGGTTTTACAATCAGACATCGACCGGGGATGTGTTATCCCGCGTAACAAACGATGTTGATACGATTGCCCAATCCTTTAATCAGAGCATGGGAAATCTTGTGACAGCGGTTACGCTGCTTCTTGGTTCGCTGATTATGATGATAAAGACAAATATCATAATGACGGTTGCAGCGATACTTTCAACGCTGCTGGGCTTTGTATTCATGACTCTGATTATGAGCAAATCTCAGAAATATTTTGCGAGACAACAGATGCATCTGGGGGAAATCAATGGACATGTTGAGGAGATCTATGCCGGACACACAGTCGTGAAGGCGTATAATGGCGAGAAAAAATCGAAGGAAACGTTCGATAAGATGAATGAAAATCTGCGTGACAGTGCCTTTAAGGCGCAGTGTCTCTCCGGACTTATGATGCCACTCATGACATTCATCGGTAACCTTGGCTATGTGGCGGTCTGTATTGTCGGTGCGCTTCTTGTAATGAATGATAAAATATCATTTGGTGTGATTATTGCGTTTATGATGTATGTACGTTACTTTACACAGCCACTCAGTCAGATCGCACAGGCGATGCAGGCACTGCAGTCTGCGGCTGCTGCCGGTGAACGTGTATTTGAGTTTACCGACGCAGAAGAGATGGAAGATGAGAGCACTAAGACGAAGAAGCTGAACGATGTGAAGGGTGAGGTATCCTTTGAGCATGTCAAGTTTGGCTATAAAGACAGCGATAAGGTTGTCATCCATGATTTTTCAGCTGTAGCAAAACCGGGACAGAAGGTTGCAATTGTCGGACCGACCGGTGCCGGTAAGACAACGATGGTGAATCTTTTAATGCGGTTCCATGAGATCTTAGATGGTGATATAAAAATTGATGGTGTATCCATCAAGGATATGACGCGGGAAGAAGTACACGACCAGTTCTGTATGGTATTACAGGATACATGGCTTTTTGAAGGAACGGTTCGTGAGAATCTCGTATACAGCCAGGAGAATGTACCGGAAGAAAAGATTGAGCAGGCGTGCAAGGCAGTTGGCTTGCACCGATTTATCCGTAGTCTGCCGAAGGGCTATGACACGGTGTTGAATGATCAGGTTAACCTGTCACAGGGACAGAAGCAGCAGCTTACCATCGCCCGCGCGATGATTGCAGACCGCCCGATGCTTATATTAGATGAGGCGACAAGCTCTGTCGATACGAGAACCGAGCTTATCATCCAGAGAGCCATGGACGAACTGATGAAGGGAAGAACTTCGTTTGTAATCGCACACCGGCTTTCTACAATCAAGAATGCTGATCTGATCCTTGTATTGAAGGATGGCGATATTATCGAGAGCGGTACGCATGAGGAGCTGCTTGCGAAGAAGGGCTTCTATGCGGATCTCTACAACAGCCAGTTCGAGCAGGCGTCATAAAAATAAATTTGGAATCAGGACAATCGCTCCCTGCATACATTTATGTGAATGTATGTAGGGAGCTTTTTATATGAGAAAGATAACGGCAAGGAGAATCCGGCAATCCGTTGTTGCAAGTGTTGTCGGAGTGACATGTATTTTTTTCTGTGGAAATCTGGAGACTACATTTGCAGAAACAGCAACTGTGACAGATGCGACAGCGGGGGATGCAACGGCAGGAGATGTAGGACAGAATATAGATATTCAGTCTGAAGGCGTCATGACAATCGGAGATGCAGTTGTACAGACCGATACAAGAGAAACAGATGCAACACAAACAGATGCGGCAGGAACGGTTGCAACTGGCAAGGATAGTAAAATTGATGGCATTTCTGTGCTGAATGCTCAGGAGGCAGGTTTACAGGTAAGCAGCAAAAAATATGAAGGAGAATATCACATAGATTACATTTTGTCACATTGCAGTTATTTTGTACAAAGTGACCTCGAAGGAGATACTGTCGCAGATACAGTTGGCACGATCATAGTTGGAAATCGTCTGAATCTGAAAAACAGCGTTGGAAAGGTAAAAGCAGCAGCGTCCTATGCAAGGTACCTGATTGATCTTAATGATTATCTCGTTGATTCATGGAATGACACGACAGGAATTGATACGAACTTTTATTATACAGAAAGTTATCTGTCCTACAAGGACTGGCTGACAAACCGCATGGTAAAGGTTGCAGATAATTATATCAATATGGATGAGGCATTTGCAGTGATCAAACAGGAATCCCAGGCATTGGAAAAAGCAGGGCAGGCCGGATATGAGGAACAGGGTAACCTGATTATTGATTTTTCCAATTCCAGAACAATCACAGTCAGCGGAGAACAATTTTCAAGTGCAAGGCGTGTGATCCTGAAAAATGTAACTGCGGAGGACATTTTCTCGAACGCGTATACAATCTCTGTTTCAGGGGATGGAGATTATGCATTGGATACTTCGAAAATTGAAATTGGAGGTACGGCTTTAAACAATAATTATTTCCTTAATCTGGCGAAAAACAGACCAGGCGGTGTGCAGGGCGGCCAGTATTACAATGGCGGATTTGGATTGGTCTGGAATTTCCCGGATGCAAAAAATATTACAGCGAACTTTTTGACCGGACATATCATTGCACCATCCGGAAATGTTTCGCTGATTGGAGGCAATCACGAGGGACAGGTAATTGCACAAAATGTAAAGTCAAGTTCGGAGTCGCATTTCTACCCATATAATGTTACTACAACAGAAACAACCACGACAGAAGCAACCACGACGGAAAGTACGACGACAGAGACAACAACGACAGAAACAGCTACGACGGAAAGAACAACGACAGAGACTACGACGACAGAAAAAGCTACGACAGAAACAGTCACGACGGAAAGTACGACGACAGAAACTACAACAACTGAGGCAGTAACAACTGCAGAGGGTACTGCAATCACAGAAGAGACAACGACAGAAAATGTTATTACAACGAGAGCAACATTAATTGTATCACCAAAAGCAAGCTCTACGTCAAGACCGGTTCCGGAAACTGAGATATGGGCGGAAACGGATGAAGTGAGAACCGGGGATTCCATGGCTCTTGGAATAGTTGTTACATTGTTGGTTGCATCTGTGGGAGGAGTTTTATTGTTTGCTGTACTTCATGAACATAAAAAGAAATAATCTGCATATAAGTAATTATAAGAGATGGCGGATGCGTGACAAATGCAGAGAACGAAACGATATCTGACAGTAATTCTGGTGGTGGTATGCCTGCTCCCTTCCATATGTGTAATGCGGAGCGGGCAGGCAGCTGTCTGTCTGCCTGAACAATCTAATTATGAAATTGAAAAACGTGCATGCTGGATTTCCTATATCGATATAGAAGAAAACCTGGCAGAAAAAAGTGAAGCAGCATTCCGGGCGAAAGTACATGCTATGTATGAGGAAGTCAAAAAATATGGTATGAATACAGTAATCGTACATGCACGGGCGATGGGAGATGCTTTCTATCCATCCGAATATTTCCCGTATTCCGAATATTTGTCTGAAACCCGGACTTATCCGGGTTATGATCCATACGCAATTATGGTTTCAGTTGCACATGAGGAGGGACTTTGCTTTGAAGCATGGATCAATCCTTATCGTCTGTCTATGGGGGAAGAGACAACCGTAAGCTTTGAAAATACGTCATTTTATACAGAATATCAGTCTGTGATATTGGAATATAAGGGGCAGAATGGTACATGTCTGGCACTGAATCCGGAAAATCCGGAAGCACAGCAACTGGTCATAGATCAGGTAGTTGAGATTCTGGACCGGTATCCGGTCGATGGAATCCATTTTGATGATTACTTTTTCGTTGATGGCATGCAGGATAGCTTGTCGCAGGAAGAAAAGATGCTGGCCGTCAATGCGTTGATACAGAATGTGTATCAGACAATCAAACAGAAAAATCCGGATTGTGAGTTTGGAATCAGTCCGGCAGGGAATCCGGACTATGCGCGTAGCCAGGGGGCAGACATTGACACATGGCTTTCGCAGGATGGGTATGTTGATTATGTCATGCCGCAGATTTACTGGACGGATCGTTATAAGATAGGGGATGAAGAAGTTCCGATGTTTTCTAACCGGTGCGAGGAGTGGCTGAAACTACGCACAAATATGCGAATTAAACTTTATATTGGCCTTGCACTTTACCGTGTTGGAGAAAATTCGAACACGGATTTGGACTGGTCGTTTCGCACAGATAATTTGGCAGGGCAATGTGCGCAAAGCTACGGTATGGGATATGATGGTTTTGCTTTATTTCGGTATGCATATCTCAGGGAGAACGGGGCACAGCAGGAACTTCGAAATTTATATGATTATCTGAAAAGGCAAACGGGGATTCTTACATCAGACCTGGATGCTGGTATTGTATATACCGCTCATACGTCAGAATTTGGCTGGCAGGAGGCAAAAACAGATGGCATTGTAGCAGGTTATCCCAGACAGGATTTGTTTTTAGCTGCTGTGCGTATCCAGCTTGGAGCCAACATGCCAGAAGGAAATGTGCGATATGTCGTAGAGCTGGCGCAGGGACCGAGTGAATGGTGTATGGATGGGGAACTGGCAGGAAGTGCAGAGAAGGCGAATCCATTGCTTGGAATCCGCATCAATCTGACGGGGGAAATTGCTGAAACCTACGATATTGCTTATCGTGTGTATGTATCTGAACAGGGATGGACCGCGTGGGGAAGAAATGGTTCTTATGTCGGTGGAGATGCAATGCAGGCGTTACAGGTAAAACTTGTTAAAAAGACCGAATAAGTACTTGCAAAAGATTGAAAACATGTTATAATATATAAGACTTGAATACAGATGACGCAGAGTGGGTTATAAAAACCCACTCTTTGTTTTTGAAAAGGCAAAAAAAGTCAGAAAGGTGGCAGACGTGAAAAAACAGGAAATTGAACAGCATTGCACTGAGCTTGTGACACCAATTATTGAAGAAAATGGGTTTGAGCTGGTGGATGTAGAGTACGTAAAGGAAGGCTCTGATTATTATCTGCGTGTGTACGCGGATAAGGAAGGCGGCATCAACATTGATGAATGTGTTCTGATCAGTCGGAGCTTGGAAGAAAAACTGGATGCTGCGGACCGGATGACAGACCCATATATTTTGGAAGTGAGTTCACCGGGACTAACAAGACCGCTTAAGAAGGACAAAGATTTTAAACGGAATCTTGGTAAGAAGGTGGAGGTAAAGCTTTACCGTGCGGTAGATGGCAGTAAGGAATTCGAGGCGGTTCTGATGGGATACACCGACACAACAGTCGCACTGCAGCTCGATCCGGCGGAAGAACCAAAAGAATTTTCAAGAAACGATATTTCTATGATAAGATTGGCATTTGAGTAGAAGAGGAGGATAAAAAAATGTCAGAGATTATTGATGCTTTAAATCAATTAGAGCGCGAAAAAAGTGTCAGCAAGGAACTGGTGATGGAGGCAATTGAGAAATCATTGGTTGCAGCATGCGAGAAAGATTACGGAAAGAATGTACTTGTGGAAGCACACATGGATCGTGAAACTGGTGCAATCACAGTTGTACGCAAGAAGGAAGTTGTCGAGGAAGTGGAAAATGATGAGAATCAGATTTCACTGACACAGGCAAAGGCAATGGATGACAAGTATGAGATCGGCGATTTTGTAGAGTATCCATTGGAGTCTATGGACTTTGGCCGTATGGCAGCACAGAAAGCAAGAAGCATTATCATCCAGAATATCAAAGAGGGTGAGCGTGATGCAATCTATGAGCGTTTTGCATGCAAGGAGCATGATATTGTCAATGGTGTGGTACAGCGTTTCGTAGACAACACGATCTATATCAGCCTTGATGAGAAGACTGAAACAAGACTCAAGGAAAATGAACAGGTAAAATCGGAGCATTACAAGGTTGGCGACCATATCAAACTGTATGTGGTTGAGGTAAAGAAACCAGAGAAGAAAGAAAACAAGCGTAAGGACGGCAAAGATAAGAAGAACAACACAGGTATCAACATCCATGTATCCCGTACGCATCCAGAGCTTGTAAAGCGTTTGTTTGAAAATGAGATTGAAGAGATCCAGAATGGTGTTGTAGAGATCATGGGTATCTCCAGAGATGCAGGTTCCCGTTCGAAGCTTGCAGTACGTTCGTTAGATCCAAACGTAGATCCGGTTGGCGCATGTGTCGGTATGGCAGGTGCAAGAGTCAACACAATCGTCGATGATTTGAAGGGCGAGAAGATTGATGTTATCGCATGGGATGAGGATCCGGAGGTTTACATCAAGAATGCGCTTAGTCCATCCGATGTCATCTGGGTACAGGCATACACAGAGGAGCAGGATGGAAAGCAGAAGAAGTGTGCAAGAGTCGTTGTACCGGACGATCAGTTGTCACTTGCAATTGGCAAGGAAGGACAGAATGCAAGTCTGGCTGCAAAGCTGACTGGTTATAAGATTGATATCAAGAGTGAGTCGCAGGCACGTGATCTGGGTATGATTATAGATGATTATGATGAAGATTATGCCGCTGACTATGAAGATGAGGAGTAGATAACTTGGCAAAGCAGATACCGCTTCGACAGTGTGTAGGCTGTCGGGAGATGAAACCAAAGACAGAGCTTGTCAGAGTCATTAAGACGCCGGAAGATGAGATATGTCTGGACAAGACCGGAAGAAAAAATGGGCGAGGTGCATACATTTGTCTGAATCAGGCGTGCCTGGAGAAAGCAAAAAAATCAAAGGCACTGGATCGTTCATTAAAGACAGAGATTCCGGAGGAAATCTACCAGACCATCGCAGAGGAGATGATATAGTTGGTACAAAATCAGAATCGTGCGTTGTCTATGCTTTCAATTGCGGCAAAGGCAGGAAAAGTGCAGAGTGGCGGATTCCTGACCGAGAAGGCGATTCAGGAGGGCGTTGCATATTTTGTGATCATAGCAGAGAATGCATCAAACAACACGCAGAAGAAATTTATGGATAAATGTAAGTATTATGAGATTCCATATACGATCGCGTTTGACAGTACAACGCTGGGCAGACAGATCGGGAAACAGGATCGGACAGTACTTGCAGTGACTGATGCAGGTCTGGCAAAACAGATTTCTGACAAGTTGGATTAGTTTAAGATTGGAGGTGTAACCCATGAGAGTACACGAGTTTGCAAAACAGTTGACAGCAGAACTTGGAAAAGAAGTAAAAAGCAGTCATATTATTGATATATTGAGCAGCAAAAAAGAAGGGTTAAAAGCACAGAGCAGCATTGATGAGTCGATGATGAAATTTGTGCGGGAGTCTTTGGGCGGAAATAAGCCGGCTGAGGCAAAGAAAGAAACGCCAAAGAAGGAAGAAGCAAAGAAGGAGGCACCAAAGAAAACAGAAGCTCCAAGGCAGGAAAACAAGAAAGCACAGCCGAACAACAATGCTAATTCCGGCAATCAGAACAACCTGAATAAGAAGAACAATAAGAACAATAATAACAATAATAATCAGAACCGTAACAACAATCAGGGTAAGAACAATAACAATAACGGAAATAATCAGGGCAGAAATAATAACGGTAATAACAATAAGCAGAATAATAACCAGAACAATCAGGGGAAAAATAATGCAAACAAGCCTGCAAATGGCAACAACCAAAATGGTGCCAAGCAGGAGAGCCGTGGTACAAATTTCCGAAATGCGGTAAGCAATAACCGGAATACAAGAAATAACAACAATAATAACAATCGTTTTAATAACAATAACAACCGGAATAATAACAATAAGAATCATCAGCCTGCACCGAAGAAACAGGAACCGGTAGAACCAGTGATCAAGACAATCAAGCTGCCGGAGGTTCTGACTGTAGGTGAACTTGCAAGCAAAATCAAGGTGCCAGTTGCACAGCTGATCAAGAAGATGTTTATGGCAGGTAAGATGTACAATGTAAACTCTGATCTCCCATTTGATGAGGCTGCAGAGATTGCTCTGGAATATAACTTTATTGCTGAGGAAGAGGAAAAGGTCGATGTGATTGAAGAACTTCTCCGTGAGGAGGAAGAGGATGAGGCAGATATGACCTCCAGACCACCGGTTGTCTGCGTTATGGGACACGTTGATCATGGTAAGACATCGCTGCTCGATGCAATCCGTAATTCTGATGTAACGGCTGGTGAGGCCGGTGGTATTACACAGCATATCGGTGCATCTGTAGTATCGATCAATGGACAGAAAATTACATTCTTAGATACACCGGGACATGAGGCGTTTACAGCCATGCGTATGCGTGGTGCACAGTCCACAGATATCGCAATTCTGGTTGTAGCAGCCGATGATGGTGTTATGCCACAGACGGTAGAGGCTATCAATCATGCAAAAGCAGCTGGTATCGAGATCATCGTTGCAATCAATAAGATTGATAAGGAAAGTGCCAATATCGACCGTGTAAAGCAGGAGTTGATGGAATATGAGCTGGTACCAGAGGACTGGGGTGGTTCAACAGTATTCTGTCCGGTATCTGCACATACAAAAGAAGGTATTGACAATCTTCTGGAAATGATTATTCTGACCGCCGAGATTCTGGAGCTTAAGGCAAACAAGAATCGGAAGGCACGCGGCATTGTAATTGAGGCACAGCTTGACAAGGGACGTGGTTCTGTGGCAACTGTATTGGTTCAGAAAGGTACTCTGCATGTGGGAGACTGCCTTGCAATCGGTGATGTACATGGAAAGGTTCGTGCAATGTTTGACGACAAGGGACGCAAGGTGAAGGAAGCAACACCTTCTATGCCGGTTGAGGTACTTGGCTTAAATGGTGTTCCGAATTCCGGTGAAATTGTGATTGCTACAGAAAACGAGAAGGAAGCGCGTACGATTTCTGAGGCATTTATCAATCGGGGTAAGGAGAAGCTGATTGCTGATACAAAACAGCGCATGTCTCTGGATGATCTTTACAACCGGATTCAGGAAGGCAATGTAAAGGATCTGAACCTCATCATTAAGGCAGATGTACAGGGTTCTGTAGAGGCAGTCAAGCAGAGTCTGCTCAAGCTTTCCAATGAGGAAGTGGCTGTCAAATGTATCCACTCTGGTGTTGGTGCCATCAATGAGAGTGACGTGATTCTTGCTTCTGCAAGTAATGCGATTATCATTGGATTTAACATCCGTCCCGACAACCAGGCAAAAGAGGTTGCAGAGCGTGAAAAGGTTGATATCCGTCTGTATCGTGTTATCTATAATGCAATCGAGGATATTGAGAGTGCGATGAAGGGTATGCTTGATCCGATTTTCGAGGAGAAGGTTATCGGACATGCAGAGGTTCGTCAGACTTACAAGGCCTCCGGTGTTGGTACAATCGCAGGTTCGTATGTTTTAGATGGTACAATACAGAGAGGCTGCAAGGTTCGGATCAGCCGGGAAGGTGAGCAGATCTTCGAGGGCGAGCTTGCATCTTTGAAGCGTTTCAAGGATGATGTAAAGGAAGTTAAGACAGGATTTGAATGTGGTCTTGTTATGGATGGATTCAATGATATCAAGGAAGGCGATATTATTGAGGCATATATTATGGTTGAGGTACCAAGATAGAAATGAGAAAAACAAGTCATAAATCACAGCGGATTAACGGGGAAGTTCAAAAAGAGCTTTCCAGGATTATCCGGATGGAGTTAAAGGATCCACGTATCAATCCCATGACATCGGTAACAGATGTCATGGTGACACAGGATCTGAAATATTGTAAGGCATATATCAGTGTATTAGGAGATGCAGAGTCTGGTGCAGAAACGTTAAAGGGTCTGGAGCAGGCGAGTGGATTTATTCGCCGCGAGCTGGCGCGTACAATCAATCTTCGAAATACACCGGAGCTTACGTTTGTGTTGGATACATCGATTGAGTACGGAAATTATATGTCCAAACGTATCGATGAGGTAATCAAAGAGGATCAGAGTAAGCAGAATGAAGAAGTGTGAGTTATTAAATCTAATTGAAGATGCAAAGACAATCGGAATATTCGGGCATATCCGCCCGGATGGCGATTGTGTTGGTTCATGCCTGGGGCTGTATAATTATATCCGGGATAATTATGACGCAGAGGTAACTGTTTACCTTGAGAAGATTCCAGATAAGTTTTCATTCTTAAAGGGAGCGGATGCAATCTGTCATGAACCGGAGTCCCGTGAGTTAGATCTTGCAATCTCTCTGGATTGTGGTGATCGTGACCGGCATGGAAGCTTCTATGAGCTTTTTGGCATGGCAAAGAAAAGTGCCTGCCTGGATCATCATAGCAGTAACCGGGGTTTTGGAGATTATTACTATTGTGATGCAGATGCTTCTTCTGCAAGTGAAGTGTTGTTTCGTCATATCGAACCGGATAAGATCTCGCTTGCATGTGCAGAGTGCCTGTATCTAGGAATCGTGCATGATACCGGTGTATTTAAATATGCAGCATGTACAAAGGATACGATGCAGGCAGCCGGTGAACTGCTTGCACATGGTGTGGACGCACAGAAGATTATTGATGACACCTTTTACAGAGTCAGCTATAAGCAGAATCTGTTGATGGGACAGGCAATGGTCAATGCAAAGCTGGCATTGTCCGGACAGGTTGTATACACCTTTGTGACAAAGGAAATGTTTGAGACCTTTGGCTGCGGAAAGGAAGAGACAGACGGGATTGTTGACCGCATTCGTGTGATCGATGGCGTAGAGGTGGCGATATTTGTATATCAGCTTGACAACGCAATGAAGGTCAGTCTGCGATCGATCCGTAAGGTCGATGTGAGCAGAATCGCAGTTGCCTATGGTGGTGGCGGACATATCCGTGCAGCCGGATTTGAAGTAACCGGCGATTTTGACACAGTGGTTGCAGATATTATAAAGAGGATAGAGGAACAGCTTTGATAGACGGGATTTTGAATGTATATAAAGAACAGGATTTTACCTCGTTTGATGTAGTGGCAAAGCTTCGTGGAATCTTAAAACAGAAAAAAATCGGACATACCGGGACACTGGATCCAATGGCAGAAGGTGTCCTGTTGGTCTGTCTGGGGAAAGCAACGAAGCTGGTAGATCTTCTGACAGAAGGAGATAAATGTTACCGTGCGACAATGAAACTTGGCTACGAGACAGATACGGAGGATGTGACAGGTGAGAAAACTGCGGAGAGCAATACGGCAGTGATGGCACAGCTGACACAGGCAGAGATAGAAGCTGCAATTATGTCTTTTGTTGGCAAATATGATCAGATACCACCGATGTATTCGGCAATCAAAAAAAATGGAAAAAAATTATACGAATACGCCAGAGCCGGGATTGAAATCAAGCGGGAAGCAAGACAGGTAGAAATCTATAAAATTTGTGATATTACAAGAGAATCGGTTGATACTTACAGCTTTGATGTATATTGCTCCAAGGGAACATATATCCGGTCGTTGTGCCGGGATATCGGGAGAAAACTTTCCTGCTTCGCTGTGTTGTCCGGCTTGCTTAGAAAAGAAGTGCATGGATTTTCCGTGACAGATGCACTGACGTTACAGGAGATAGAAGAATGTCAGATAAATGGATGCTTGCAGGAAGCAATCCTGCCGGTAGATGCGCTTTTACAGCAATATCCGGCATATGAAATTACCGAACAGGCAGAAAATTTTCTGAAAAATGGAAATAAATTATCCCCCCGGTTTTTCAAAAATTTAGGCGAAAAACGGGATTTGCGGATCCGAGTGTATTATGCAGGCGAATTTACAGCCCTGTATGATTACAAAGAGGAAGAACAGGTATACAAACCATTTAAAATGTTTTTATGAGGAAACCAACGTGAAGAAACTAGCATACAATGACGTGAATATAGCAGATACCGTTGTAGCACTTGGAAAGTTTGAGGGCTTGCATAAGGGACATATGCTCCTCATCAACAAAGTGTTACAGCTGTCTCATGAGACAGGAAAGCAGTCGGTCGTTTTCTCGATTGATATGCCGGGAACGAAGCGGATTTATACGATTCCGGAGCGGGACCGCCTGTTGGAGGAATTCGGTATTGACTGGAATGTTACATGTGAGTTTACGAATAAATTTGCATCGATGAAACCGGAAGCATTTATCAAAGATGTGTTAGTGGAGCGATTGCACCCGGAATATGTAGTAGTTGGAAATGATTTTCGGTTTGGCAGGAACAGGCAGGGAGACGTAGCTTTGTTACAGGAATATGGAGCCCTGTATGGATATGAAGTACTCGCGTTTGAGAAGCTACGTGAAAAAGGAACCGTGATCAGTTCTTCGTATATCCGGGAACAGATTGAGCAGGGGCAGATGGATACGGTTCGTGAATATATGGGACGCCCATACAGTATTTCTGGGATTGTTGAATATGGAAAGCAGCTCGGAGCAACGATTGGATTTCCAACTGCAAACCTGATCCCGACGGAGGAAAAACTTTTAGTTCCGAATGGTGTATATGAGACAGGGCTTATGATTGCCAATAAACGTTATCATGGGATTACGAATGTCGGAGATAATCCAACGGTCGATGATGATCATAAGATTAAAGTCGAGACACATGTCCTAGATTATGATGGAAATCTATACGGAACCTACTTGAAAATAGAATTTTTACGACAAATTCGAAAAGAAATTAAATTTGATAGCATTGAAGCCTTGAAAAATCAGATCAAATCGGATATACTAGAAATCGCGCACCAGTAGCTCAGTGGATAGAGCAATGGCCTCCGGAGCCATGTGCGGAGGTTCGATTCCTCTCTGGTGCATTTTTATATAGTTGTTCGAAGGAGGAGCTATGAGTAAGAAGGGTTCAAAAGAAAAGAAAGGCGTTTCGGGCTTATTACTTTTTTTAGGCTGGATGATTTTTGTTCTGCTTGCAGTTGTTTTTTATTTCTATTTCTTTTCAGATTTAGATTTGAAAATGTTTAACAAGGATAAAGCAACGC
>ERZ1026947.756-NODE-756-length-16604-cov-6.952505_pt1 | contig 16604 bp, 17 predicted proteins | sample MGYA00519568_ERZ1026947 | MGnify/ENA primary metagenome ERZ1026947 (study PRJEB26926, sample SAMN06164744) | human gut metagenome | biome: ENVO:00009003; feature: ENVO:2100002; material: ENVO:00002003 | host: Homo sapiens | place: USA | collected 2012 ...
GCTCGGAGATGTGTATAAGAGACAGAAATATGGTGATTTCCTTGCATCGGACAACGTGAGCTTCGGCGTCGAGAAAGGAAAGCTGGTCGCTCTGCTTGGACCATCCGGAAGCGGAAAGACAACACTTCTCCGGATGATCGCAGGACTGGAGAATCCAAACGAAGGAGACATATTTATTGACGGCAAGCGCGTCAATGATATCCCGGCGTCAAAACGTGGAATCGGATTTGTATTTCAGAGCTACGCACTGTTCCGATATATGACGGTGTATGAGAATGTCGCATTTGGATTGGAGCTTCAGAAGATGCCGAAGAAACAGATCAAGGAACGTGTGACCGAGCTGTTATCGCTGACCGGACTTTCCGGCATGGAGAAGCGGTATCCGAATCAGTTATCCGGTGGACAGCGGCAGCGTGTGGCATTCGCCAGAGCGTTAGCTCCGAATCCGCAGGTACTGCTGTTGGACGAACCATTTGCAGCGATTGACGCGAAGGTGCGGACCGAGCTTCGGACATGGTTAAAAGAGATGGTCACAAAGCTTGGTATCACAAGTATCTTCGTCACGCACGATCAGGATGAGGCGGTCGAGGTTGCGGATGAGATTATCATCACGAACCACGGCGTGGTCGAGCAGATGGGAACACCGCTTGCGATCTACAAATCTCCGGATACTCCGTTTGTGGCACAGTTTATCGGACGGTCGTCGGTGGTGGAAGATTACGACCGGCTGAAAGGATTTGAACGAATCCCACATGCAGACAAGGCGGTGATCCGGCCGGAGTTCGTGAAGATCTCGAAAAGCGGAAAGCTTGACCGGTATATCAGTGCTGCCGAGCTTGGAACGGTCAAGGAAGTGATCTTCAAAGGAAACCGTATGGATGTCGTTGTCGATATCAACGGAATTGAGTTAACCGGCGAGCGGTCGCTAGAGAAAGATCTTGTATCGGTCGGAGAGACGGTACATGTGCTGATCTACCGGTTATATGTATTTGATGAAGAAAAGACATATTTGTTAGAAAATAAAGAGATGCAGGAGCAGGATGTATTCTACATCTAGTGCAAAGGAAAACTGGAAGGGAGTCGCTTATGAATATCGAGAACACAGAGCTTCTTCATACGGACGTGCTGATCATCGGAGGCGGAACCGCCGGATGCTATGCGGCACTTACCGTGCGGGAAAATTCCGATTACAAGATCATCATAGCGGAAAAGGCGAACATCAAGCGAAGCGGTTGTCTGGCCGCAGGCGTCAATGCAATCAATGCATACATCGTGAAGGGCAGAAAGCCGGAAGATTATGTGGATTACGCGAAGAAGGATGCGGATAACATCGTGCGGGAGGATCTGCTGCTCACGATGTCCGAGGGCTTAAACCGTGTGACAGCGAAGATGGAACAGCTTGGGCTGGTTATATTGAAAGATGAAAATGGAGAGTACGTCGCCAGAGGCAACCGGAATATCAAGATCAACGGCGAGAATATGAAACCGCTTCTCGCATCAGCAGTGGAAGCGCTTCCGGATGTCACGATCTTAAACCGGGTGAATATCACCGATTACCTGATTGAAGATAACGAGATCAAGGGTGCGATCGGATTTTCTATCGAAGAACAGAAAGCTTATGTAATCCGGGCGAAGAAAGTGCTCTGCGCAACGGGTGGTGCGGCTGGTCTGTACCGACCGAACAATCCGGGCTTTTCGAGACATAAAATGTGGTACCCGCCATTTAATACCGGAGCGGGATTCGCAATGGGGATCCTCGGTGGTGCCGAGATGACAACGTTCGAGATGCGGTTTATCGCGCTTCGTTGTAAGGACACGATCGCACCGACTGGAACGATCGCCCAGGGCGTTGGCGCGAAACAGGTCAATGCACTCGGCGAGGTCTATGAGATAAAATACGGACTGACAACTTCGGAGCGTGTGTATGGCACGGTGATGGAGAATCTGCAGGGCAGAGGGCCTTGCTATCTCCGTACCGAAGGTATTTCAGAGGAACAGAACGAATCGCTGAAAAAGGCTTACCTGAACATGGCGCCGAGCCAGACGCTGAAATGGCTAGAATCCGGCAAGAAGCCGGGTGAGCAGAATGTCGAAATCGAAGGAACCGAGCCGTATATCGTTGGCGGACATACCGCGAGCGGCTACTGGGTTGACACGAACCGCCAGACGACAATCCACGGATTATATGCAGCCGGGGATGTGGCAGGTGGATGTCCACAGAAATATGTGACAGGCGCGATGGTCGAGGGCGAGATCGCGGCGAAGCATATTGTACAGATGCTTGATGAGCAGGCAGGTACATCGAATGAGAGATCCGCAGATGCGGCACTCGATGCAAAGCTTCAGACGATTGTGGATGATAAGATTACCGAATACAGCCATTACCTGAACAATCCTTCCGGAATGTTCACGACAGAGGCGCTTGAGGAAGCGATGCAGAAGGTCATGGATAATTATGCAGGCGGAATCTCCACCCATTACCAGTTCAACGCAAAGCAGTTAGAACTGGCAAAACAGAAGATCAAGCAGCTGCAGGAGCTTTTACCCGATGTGAAGGCGGATGACATGCATGAGCTGATGTTTGTCTATGAGCTGCGGGAGCGATTGGTTGTATGCTTATCCGTGATCGCACATCTCGAAGCAAGAAAAGAGACACGCTGGCACAGCTTCGCAGAGAATCTGGATTATCCGGAGAAGAGCGATGCGTGGTTAAAATATGTAAACTCCAGATACGAGGACGGCGAGATTAAAATTATCTTCCGTGACTTAGTAGGAAGGGAGGACATCTATGAGCATCTTCATTGATAAAGAAAAATGTAAGAAATGTGGCAAATGTGCAGCCGTCTGCCCGGGCAGCCTGATCGGCAAAAATCCGGATGGAACCGCATGCATGCGCTACCCGAAAGACTGCTGGGGCTGTTCTTCGTGCATCAAGGAATGTAAATTCGGGGCGATCGCCTTATACCTTGGCGCAGACATCGGCGGCATGGGAAGTAAGATGACCGTGAATGCAGAGGACGGCAAGCTTTATTGGAACATCGAGAAACGGGATGGCACGACCGAACAGGTTGTGATCAACCAGAAGGAATCGAACAAGTATTAGATCGAAAGGAAGGTACAAGAGGATGGGACAGTTATCACATCTGGATGAATTGGAAGCAGAAGCGATTTATATTATCAGAGAAGTGGCAGCCGAGTGTGAGAAGCCGGTTATGCTTTATTCCATCGGAAAGGACAGCTCCGTCATGCTGCATCTGGCGATGAAAGCATTTTACCCGGAGAAGCCACCATTTCCGTTCCTGCATGTCAACACGACATGGAAGTTCAAGGAGATGATCGAGTTCCGTGATTACATGGCGAAGAAGCTTGGTATTGAGATGATTGAGTATATCAACGAGGAAGGCGTAAAGCAGGGCATCAATCCATTTGACCACGGCAGCGCTTACACAGACATCATGAAGACACAGGCATTGAAGCAGGCACTCGACAAATATGGATTTACCGCGGCCTTTGGTGGTGGTCGAAGAGACGAGGAGAAATCAAGAGCGAAAGAGCGTATCTTCTCTTTTAGAAATGAGCATCACGCATGGGATCCGAAGAACCAGAGACCGGAGATGTGGAAGCTTTACAATTCCAGGATCAAGAAGAAAGAGGAAGTCCGGGTATTTCCGCTTTCGAACTGGACAGAGAAGGATATCTGGCAGTATATCAAGCGTGAGAACATCGAGATCCCATCACTGTATTTTGCAAAGGTAAGGCCGGTCGTATACCGGGATGGCAATATTATCATGGTAGATGATGATCGTATGAAGCTTCTGCCGGGCGAGAAGATCGAGTACAAGAGCGTGCGTTTCCGTACCCTTGGATGTTACCCGTTGACCGGTGGATGCGAGTCAATCGCAGATACACTGGATGCAATTATAGAGGAAACACTTTCAGCAGTTTCTTCCGAGCGTACAACGCGTGTTATCGACAACGAGGCAGCCGGAAGCATGGAACGAAGAAAACGGGAGGGATATTTCTAAGATGAGCGGATTATTAAAATTTATCACTTGCGGTAGTGTGGACGATGGAAAATCCACATTGATCGGACATATCTTATATGATTCCAAGCTGCTTTACGCAGATCAGGAAAAGGCACTTGAATTAGACAGTAAGGTTGGAAGCCGCGGCGGTGCAATCGATTATTCCCTTTTGTTGGACGGGCTGATGGCAGAGCGTGAGCAGGGTATCACGATCGACGTTGCCTACCGGTATTTCACAACAGACAAGCGAAGCTTTATCGTGGCGGATACACCGGGACATGAAGAGTACACAAGAAACATGGCGGTCGGAGCATCCTTTGCAGATCTTGCCGTAATCTTGGTGGATGCCAAGCAGGGCGTGCTCGTCCAGACAAGACGGCATGCAAGAATCTGTGCATTGATGGGTATCCGGTACTTTGTATTTGCAGTCAATAAGATGGATCTTGTCGGTTATGATGAGACACGTTTCCGCGAGATTAAGAAGCAGATTGCGGAGCTTACAAAAGAGCTGTCACTTCCAAATGTAACGATCATTCCGGTTTCCGCAACCGAGGGCGATAACGTTACAACAAAGTCAGAAAATATTTCTTGGTATACAGGCAAGGCATTGCTTCCGTATCTCGAGGATATCGATATTGCAGAGGACGACAGCGAGCAGGGCTTTTATATGCCGGTACAGCGTGTGTGCCGTCCGGATCATACGTTCCGTGGATTCCAGGGACAGATCGAGCATGGAAGCATTCATGTGGGTGACGAGATCACAACGCTTCCAAGCAACGAGACAGCGAAGGTAAAGAGCATTTACATCGGTGACAAGGACAGCGAATCCGCAGCGAAGGGACAGCCGGTTACCATCCAGCTTGATCGAGAGGTGGACGTATCAAGAGGATGCATTTTGTCCGTTGCATCCGGCGCGAAGGTTGCTTCTTCGATCACAGCAACACTGCTTTGGATGGATGATGAGGAACTGCAAAACGGCAAGAACTTCTTCTTCAAGCTTGGCACGAAGATGATCCTTGGAGCCGTGACCGATATCGAATATGCGATCGATGTCAACACCGGCGAGAAAAAGAAGGTTAACAGCTTAAGCAAAAATGAGATTGCGGTCTGCAAGATCTCTTTGGCAGATAAGATCGTGGTCGACGAATTTAAGAATCATAAGACACTGGGCGAGTTCATCCTGATCGACCGTGTTACAAATATGACTTCTGCCTGTGGTGTCGTAGAGCAGGTACATACCGAAGAAACCGGATTGTACGAGGGCAGAGTCGACAGAAATACAAGAGCCGCATTAAAGAGCCAGAAGGCAATTACTGTGAAGTTCGTGGAAGGAAAGACGATCAACCGTGCGTATGTCGAGGAAGTGGAGAAGGCACTGAGCATCGAAGGACGTCATACATACCTGTACGCACCGGCCGATGGCGAGGCGATTGAAACCGTTGTGAAGCATCTGCACCGTGCCGGACTTGTCGTATTGCTGCTTGTGACGGAAAAGCAGGACAAGACACTTACCGGAACCTATGATCTCGTATTTACAGGCGATGCAAATGAGGAAGAGGTAAGCCGGCAGATAAGATCCGCATCCGCATATGAGGGTACGATCGTTGCAGGAAGAGATTATATTTAGGAGGCGCCTATGCGGTTTAATACGAAACTTTTACATGGAAATAAAATGGGCGATGCCAATACCGGCGCGACACTCACACCTGTGTATCAGTCAAGTGCCTTTTACCAGCCATCTGCGGAACAGCACGAGAAGCTGTTTCACAATAAGGCAACCGGATTTTCGTATACGCGGATCAACAACCCGACGATCTTTGCCTTTGAGGAACGCATGACGGCACTCGAAGGCGGGATTGCATCGGTTGCCTGTGCATCCGGTATGGCAGCCATCACGAATGCCCTTTTGAATATCGTGACATGCGGACAGGAAATCGTTGCATCGACCAGTCTGTATGGCGGTTCGATTGATGTGTTCCATGATTTCGAAGCATTTGGAATCAAGACGGTGTTCGTGGATATCAGCGATGTGAATGCGGTCGAGGCAGCCATCAACGAGAATACACGTGTGATATTCGCAGAGACGATCGGCAATCCGAAGCTCGATGTCGTGGATATCGAGGCACTTGCCGAACTGGCACATCAGCACGATTTGCCGCTTGTAATGGATAATACTGTGGCAACGGCATATCTGGTAAAGCCGATTGAGAAGGGCGCAGACATCGTTGTCAATTCCACATCAAAATATATCAATGGTAACAGCAACGCGATCAGCGGTGTGATCACAGAAAGCGGACGGTTCAAATGGAACAAAGAGAAATATCCGGGGGTTGCAGAATACGCGCGATTTGGTAAAATGGCTTATACGGCAAAGCTTCGGAATGGGTTGTTCCGTAATACGGGAGCCTGCATGGCACCGCAGACGGCATTTTACAATCTGATTGGAATGGAGACGCTGGGACTTAGGATGGAGCGTGCCTGCAGTAATGCAAAGGTGCTTGCAGAGTTTTTGAATACATACCCGGATATCACGGTGAACTATCCGGGGTTAGCCTGTAGTCCTTGGCATGATGTGGCAGATAAGGTGCTTGCAAATGGATATGGTGCAATCTTAACGATCCGTGTAGGATCAAAGGAACGTGCATTTTCCGTTATCAACAACCTGAGTATTCCAAAGATCGTATCGAATATCGGAGATACGAAGACGTTGATCATTCATCCGGAGTCAACGCTGAATGCACATAGTACAGAGAAAGAAAAAGAAGATGCAGGCGTCTTCGACGATCTGATCCGAATCAGTGTGGGCATAGAGGATATCGAGGATCTGATCGAAGATTTCAAAGCGGCACTCGCTTAGACGTTAGGGCATGCATTACCAACAGGAGGATGAAAAGAGATGGCAGTTGATTATGCAGCATTAAAAAAAGGTGGATTTATGAGACAGAAGCAGAAGAACAACTTCTCGCTTCGTTTACAGGTAGTCGGAGGAAATCTGACGGCGGAAAATCTGAAGAAGATCGCCGAGGTAGCAGAAAAATATGGGGATGGACATGTCCATCTGACATCGAGACAAAGTGTGGAGATTCCATTTGTCAAGCTTGATGATGTGGAGGAAGTAAAGGCAGAGCTTGCAAAGGGCGGCTGTAAACCGGGTGTGTGTGGACCACGTGTTCGTACCGTAACGGCGTGTCAGGGTAATCAGATCTGTCCAAGCGGAAACATCGATACTTATGATATCGCGAAGAAATTAGACGCACGGTATTATGCGAGAGAATTGCCGCACAAGTTCAAGTTCGGTGTGACCGGATGTCAGAACAACTGCTTAAAGGCAGAGGAAAATGATGTCGGAATCAAGGGCGCATGTATCGTTTCCTACGATGAGCCAAGCTGTATCATGTGTGGTGTCTGTGTGAAGGCATGCCGTGAGAATGCGATCACGATCGAAGACGGCAAGCTGACACTCGATACAAGCAAATGTAACTACTGTGGCAGATGTGCCAAGGCGTGTCCGACAGATGCATGGAAGGGTGAGAGCGGATATCTCGTATCCTTCGGTGGATTGTTTGGAAATCAGATCTGCAAGGGAGAATCTTTCCTTCCGGTTATCACATCGGAAGAACAGTTATTCCGTGTGACAGATGCAGCCATTCAGTTTTTTGATGATTACGCAAATTCAAGTGAGCGTTTCCGTTTTACACTGGAGCGTGTTGGAATCGATAAATTTAAGGAAGTTATAAAGGAGGCTTATAATGGGTGATTTTGAGATTGATGAGAGAGTTGATATCACAGATGTTGTCTGCCCGATGACATTTGTAAAGGCAAAGGTAGCAATGGAAGAGCTGGAAATCGGTCAGGTGCTTGCAGTTACCATGAACGACGGTGAACCGGTGCAGAATGTACCACGAAGCTTCAAGGAAGAAGGACAGCAGATCTTAAAGCTGATTGACAACGAGAATGGCACATACGATCTGATCGTGAAGAAGATCGAAGAGTAGGAGGCAGCGATGGCAAAACGAGTAGGAACCGCAGAGTTTGAAGTGGAAGTGCTGAAAGAGAAGCTTCCGGTGATCGTAGAGTTTTATTCTGACAGTTGCATCCCGTGTAAGCAGTTATCACCGATTCTTGGCGGGATCGAGGATGATTACGAGGATCAGGTCAAGGTTGTCAAGGTCAATGTGAATTTCGACGCAGACCTTGCCGGGGAATATCAGGTAATGGCATCCCCAACGATACTCTTCTTCAAGGATGGCAGGGAAGTTGACCGTATCCGCGGACTGGTAAAGCGTCCGGAGCTGGAAAGTAAGGTCAAGAGTATACTGGAATAAGGTAGAACAGTTAATTACAAACAATTATGAAACTGGACTTAACTGAATAGAGTTGCACATAATTACTAATTCTAAAGCAGACCATTGAAGCACGCTGGCACTTAACGAACGGCAAACTTGTTTGACGTGAGTTTAGTACCATTGCGTGATGAAGTGAGCGAGAGCGCGTCTGCGTAGAAATAGTAATTATGTGTAACTCATTAAATAAGTATATGTTTCATAATTGTTTGGAACAAAGGAGGATAAATAAATGACAGTTGTAGTGGCAGGCGTTAAGAAGGAAGTAGAAGCAGGAACAACCATCGCAAAGCTCATCGTAGATGAGAAGGTGGAGAATCCGGATTATGTAACAGTTACCGTCAACGATGACTTCGTTGACAGCGACGCATTTGACAAGACAGAACTGAAGGACGGAGATACGGTAGAGTTCCTGTACTTCATGGGAGGAGGCGCATTTTAATGGCATTTACGAATGAACAGATGGAACGTTACAGCCGTCATATCATTCTGCAGGAAGTCGGTGTAAAGGGACAGAAGAAGCTGATGAACGGCAAGGTTTTAATCATCGGTGCCGGAGGTCTCGGCGCACCTGCAGCAATGTATCTGGCAGCAGCCGGCGTTGGTACGATCGGTATTGTCGATGCCGATGAGGTTGACCTTTCAAATCTGCAGAGACAGATCATTCATGGAACTGCAGATGTAGGCAAAGCGAAGGTAAAATCCGCAAAAGAGACAATGAATGCGATGAACCCGGACGTCACAGTCAATACATACCGTGAATTTGTAACCTCAGAAAATATCATGGATCTGATCAAGGATTACGATTTCATCATTGATGGAACCGATAACTTCCCGGCGAAGTTCCTGATCAATGATGCCTGTGTTATGGCGAAGAAGCCATTTTCCCATGCAGGTATCATCCGTTTCAAGGGCCAGCTTATGACGTATGTGCCGGGAGAAGGCCCTTGCTATCGTTGTGTATTCAAGAATCCACCACCAAAGGATGCAGTTCCAACCTGTAAGCAGGCTGGCGTCATCGGTGCGATGGGAGGTGTCATCGGAAGCTTACAGGCGATGGAAGCAATCAAGTACCTGATCGGCGTCGGCGATCTGCTCACAGGCAAGCTTCTGACTTTTGATGCATTGAAGATGGAATTCCATACGATCAAGCTTCCGGATAACCATAAGACATGTGCAATCTGTGGCGACCATCCGACGATTCACAAGCTGATTGATTATGAACAGGTCGAGTGCGACGGAAAGTAGGTAGAGCCATGTTAGTGATGACAAAAGCAGATTATGAGAAGATTCTGGAGCATTGCAAGAAGGGGCTGCCAAATGAATCCTGTGGATTGATCGGTGGTGTCGTTGAAGATGGAAAGAGATATATCAAGAAGGTGTATCTGCTCACGAATATCGATGCGAGCAACGAGCATTTCTCGATGGACCCGAAGGAGCAGCTTGCCGCAGTCAAGGATATGCGCGCAAATGGATACCAGCTGCTCGGCAACTTCCATTCTCATCCGGAATCTCCATCACGCCCGTCCGAGGAGGATAAGCGTCTGGCGTATGATTCCAAGGTGAATTATCTGATCCTCTCTTTGATGGATTTCGAGAACCCGGTATTGAATGCCTTCCATATTGACGAGGAAAAAAATGTGACTAAGGAAGAACTTGTAATCGAATAAGATTATTTGAGCGGCAGGAAGGGGATTCCTGCCGTTTCTGCGTGGTAGGTTGGAAATAAGAGCAATTTCTAAGGTTGAATGAAACAAGAATGTCAATTATAATAAGCAGTATGTATATGAATAAAAACAGATAACAGGAAGAAGCACCTATGATATGCATCAGTATCACACATAAGAATTTAACAGCGGCGAAGCGGGAGTGTTTTGCCTGTAATGATGAGGAACAGATAAAACTGGCAGATACCGTGGCGAAGGCATATCCGGAATCCGGGTTGGTTTTACTTATGACATGTAATCGAAGCGAGATCTATATGAGTGGCACAGACATGGATTTTGTATGGCTGGAACAGCAGTTTGCGGATACAAAGAAATTTCCGGTTGAGGCACTGAAGGGTGCCGCTATGCGGTATGAAGGAAAAAGCTGCCTGACGCATCTGTGCCGCGTAGTTTGCGGACTGGACTCTGCCGTGCTTGGAGAGGTTGAAATCATCCGGCAGGTCAAGCAGGCGTATCTTGCAGCGAAAACGCGCGGGCAGACCGATGCAGAGATGAATATGGTGTTTCAGGGGGCACTGCGGCTTGCCAAGGAAGTGGCTGAGACTTCGCAGATGACACATCTTCCGGTATCTGTCGGAACGCTTGCATGTACAGCGGCGTTGAAGTCTGGTGCGGGAAAACATGTCCTCATCATCGGAGCTGCCGGGCAGATGGGAAGCATCGTGATGCGGGATCTGCTCGATGCGGATACGCAGGTACAGATCGTCGGGACGAGCCGGAAGCATAAGCAGGCATTGCAGAAAATCCTCTCACATGAGCGGGTGCAATGGGTGCATTACGACCAGCGGTATGAATATCTGGACTGGGCGGATGTGATAATCAGTGTGACGGACAGTCCGCATTATACATTTCTTGCAGATAAGGTTGCGGAAGTACGGAAGGAAACGAAACCGCAGTTGTTCTTAGACCTTGCGATTCCACGGGATATTGATGCAGAGATCGGCAGACTTTCCGGCTGCGTCGTGAAAGATCTCGACTACATCAAGTCGCTTGCGTCGGAGAATAACCGGAAGAAGATTTCCGAGGCAAAGAAGATTGAATTGCTGATTGAAGAACATGTGGACGAGATGCAGAAGCTGCTTGCATTTCGTACATTTGTCGGGACGAGGAAGGACATCACGGAGAAGCTTGGCGAGAAATCCGCGATGTGGCTTTTGTACCGGTTGAAAGACGTTTTAGATGCACAGGACTTAAATCACGTATTAAAGGGGATAGAAGATGGCGTATTTTCCATTCATGATACAACTCGATGATAAGAAATGTCTGATTGTAGGCGGCGGTGTAGTCGCAGCACGGAAGGCGGAACAGATGTGCGAATTTGGCGCGCGTGTGACCGTGGTAGCGCCGGAGATTTGTACGGAACTGCTGGCGATGGAAAAAACGATAAGCATTGAGAAGCGCAAAGTCGCAGAGGCGGACATTTCCGGCATGGATGTCGTGATTATGGCGACGGATGATGCGGAGCTTAATTCGCGGTATGCCAAGCTTTGCAGAAGCAGGCACATCCTGGTAAATGTGGTCGATGTGAAGAAAGATTGTGACTTTTATTTCCCGGCAATCATCAAGCAGGGCGAGGTCGTTGTTTCGGTATCTACCGGAGGCAGCAGTCCAATGCTTGCATCGAAGATCAAGAAGGATATCAGGCAGACGCTTCGGACAGACTATGGTCAGATCGCGGAAGAACTTGGTGCTATCCGTGAGGAAATTCTGGCAGAGGAGCCGGATGAACGGGCAAGAAAACGAAGATTTGCAGCAATTGTGGAGGCAAAAATGCAGGAACAGAGAATCCGGATCGGGACGCGGGGGAGTAAACTTGCGCAGATTCAGACAGATATGGTGATTGAACAATTAAAGAAGCACTACCCGGATGTGCGGTTTGAGAAAGTGATCGTGACGACGAAGGGTGACAAGCAGAAGGAGGCGGCAATCAGTTCCTTTGGAGGCAAGGCAGTGTTTGTAGAAGAAATCGAGGAAGCCTTGCTGGATGGTACGATCGATCTGGCGGTACACAGCGCGAAGGATATGCCGAATCCATGCAAGAAGGGGCTTGGCATCGCGGGAGTTCTGCCACGCGCCTGTGTGCAGGATGTGCTGATCTATCGTGCGGGTACGGATATCCGGTCGAAGAATACATTTACCGTGGGAACCGGAAGCCTGCGCAGACGCTGTCAGATCAAGGAGTTATATCCACAGGCAGAGTGCATGGAGCTTCGTGGAAATGTCACGACGCGCATACAGAAATTGCGGGATGGCTTATATGATGCAATCATTCTTGCGGCAGCGGGAATCGAGCGGTTAGGTATCGAGAAGGAACCGGATTTAGTCTATGAATATCTCGATGTGGATGCGATGCTTCCGGCAGCCGGACAGGGCATTATCGCGATCGAGGCGTGTGAGGGAACACTTCCGTATCGTATGGCGCACATGATCAGTGACGCGGAAACAGAGGGCTGCCTGCGTGCCGAGCGCGCGGTTGTTCGTGAGATGGAAGCGGGCTGCCATGAGCCAATCGGTGTATATGCGACATGGAAAAATGAAAAGAAGCTTTGTGTACGCGTGATGAATGCCAGAAGCGGAAGCATCGAGCGTGAGACAGTTGAGCGTGAAATAGAAGACGTGAAATGGAAGACGTGATATGAAAGACACACGGTAAGCGAGCAGTTAAAAACTTTATAAATTAATCACAAAAACACTTGACAAAACAGTTAGGATATACTAACTTATACACAGGGTTAGGGAAAACTAACTCTAGTGTAAATCATTGTGGCTCCTTTGAAATGTTACAAAATGGAAGGCTGGCTACCTGCCATGTTTCGAAGGAGCAATAAAAAATTTGGAGGTGTTTTATGGATAAGGTTTATATCGTTTTTTGGACACAAGGTGGAAATACAGGTGCGATGGCATCTGCAATTGGTGACGGCGTAACGGCAGCTGGGAAAGAGCCTGTGTTCCTATCTCCTTCTGAGGCAGACATCAACGTGTTGAAGGATCTTCCGGGATTCGCAATGGGATGTCCGGCAATGGGAGCAGAGGTATTGGAAGAGACAGAGATGGAACCTTTTGTTGCAGAAGTGGAAGGCATCGCAGCCGGAAAGCAGATCGCGTTGTTCGGTTCTTATGGCTGGGGCGACGGCGAGTGGATGCGTGACTGGGTTGACCGTATGACAGCAGCCGGTGCCAGCGTGATCGACGGAGAAGGTCTGATCGCACATGAGGCACCGGATGAGGAAGCGGTTGCGGCATGCAACGAACTCGGAAAGAAACTGGCAGCAATTTAAGGATCTGATATATATGGGATTTGAAGAAAGCTTAATCCGGAATGCGGCTCCGACCTTAGCAGGGATCAAAACAGCGAATTTATATAATTTCCGATTTAAGAATCTACGGGAATGCATAGAATCGATTTATAGGATGAACAAGCGTCTCAATCAAAAGGGAATCTATATAAAACTCATGAAAAATGTAAAGGATTTCTATCTGCTTTATGTGTATCGCAAATCGAAGCTGGAAGAACGAATTGCGGATCCGGAAGTGTATGCATTTCTACAAAACTATGGTTATAGAGATTCTGGAAATCTTGCTTCTTACATAGAGAAATTGAAGGAGCGAATCAATACGGAACCCTGTTTCCCACATGAAATCGGTGTATTTCTCGGATATCCGATCGAAGATGTAAGAGATTTCATCGAGAAGAAAGGGGAAGGTTGTGCCTATTGTGGGGAATGGAAGGTGTATCATGATGTTCCTGCGGCCATATCATTTTTCTGCAAGCTGAAAAAGTGCAGGGATGTATATGCGCGGGTATACGAAGATGGCAGAAACATATATGACATGACGGTCCGTGCATAAATTTGAGAATATGTATCCGCCCATTATAGGGAAATGAGTGAATCTATATGGCGTATGCGGGTATGTATTTATTGAACGAAAACAAGTAAGAAAGGAAGTAGTAACATGTATTTAGAGATTGAAAAAGTGTATGGAAGAGAAATCCTTGATTCCAGAGGAAATCCAACGGTTGAGGCAGAGGTTACTCTGATTGATGGAACAGTTGGACGTGGAACCGCACCATCGGGTGCATCGACCGGAGAATTCGAAGCATTGGAGCTTCGTGACGGTGACAAGTCAAGATATCTTGGCAAGGGAACCACGAAGGCAGTGGATAATATCAATACAAAGATTGCAGATGTGCTTGTAGGTATGGATGCTTCTGATATTTATGCAGTAGATGCAGCGATGCTTACACTCGATGGCACAAAGGATAAGTCTAATCTTGGTGCAAATGCAATTCTTGCCGTATCTATCGCAACAGCGAGAGCCGCATCTATCGCACTTGATATTCCGCTTTATAAGTTCCTTGGCGGTATTCAGGGAACAACACTTCCGGTTCCAATGATGAATATCCTGAATGGTGGTGCACATGCAGATTCCGCTGTTGATACACAGGAATTCATGATCATGCCGGTTGGCGCTCCTTCCTTCAAGGAAGCTCTTCGCTGGTGTGCCGAAGTGTTCCATGCATTGAGAGGTCTCATCAAAGATATGGGCGATGTAACAGCCGTTGGCGATGAGGGTGGATTTGCACCGAATAAGCTTACGTCTGATGAGGAAGCAATTGAGAAGATTCTCGAGGCAATCCGTGTGGCAGGTTATGAGCCGGGAAAGGATTTCATGATCGCTATGGATGCAGCATCATCTGAGTGGAAGTCTGAGAAGGGAATCGGGTATTACAAGCAGCCAAAGTCCGGCAAGGAATATACATCCGATGAGCTGATCGCACATTGGGAGTCATTGGTTGACAAGTACCCAATCATTTCCATCGAGGATGGTCTCGATGAGGAGGACTGGGAAGGCTGGAAGAAGATGACAGCCCAGATCGGACACAAGGTTCAGCTTGTCGGAGATGACTTGTTCGTAACAAATACAGAGAGACTTTCCAAGGGAATTGCCATGGGCGCAGCAAACTCTATCCTGATCAAGCTGAATCAGATCGGATCAGTTTCCGAGACATTGGAAGCAATCAAGATGGCTCACAAGGCTGGCTATACAGCTATTTCATCCCACCGTTCCGGTGAGACGGCCGATACAACGATTGCAGACCTTGCAGTTGCATTGAATACCTGCCAGATCAAGACAGGTGCACCTTCAAGATCTGAGCGTGTTGCAAAGTACAACCAGCTGCTTCGTATCGAGGAAGAACTTGGCGCTGCAGCAAGCTATCCGGGCATGAAGGCATTTAACGTAAAGAAATAAATAAAATATAATAAATGAGAGACAAGGCGGGCGATGAAGCAGATTCATTGCCCGTTTTTTCGTGACAAGCCGTCGTGTGGAAATTGCGCCTGTGTAAATTTCTATGATGGACAATATTCAACGAGCCGGTTGGCGAGAAGTCACTATAAAGGTCTTGGCATGCAGGAAATTGTTTATTATAATTAGAGTATAATCGTGTCATGGAAGAAAGGTGGAGGGGTATGAAAATAAAATTCGATAACATAACTGCAAAAACTGCGAAATATTGTGCGCTTATATTTACAGTGCTTTTGCTTATCGGGCTGATTTTTTCATTTCTCGAAATTCCCGGTACAGAGGTGTTCTATATCATGGCAGTTTATACGGGCGTGCTTGTAGGACTTCCGTGTTATGTTGTGGTTCTCGCTGCAAAGCTGTATTTTGCCCGTCTGCGGGCCTACGGCTACGAAATCCCGGATAATAAAAAAACATATGGGAATAATCTGAACAATCTTCCGAAGACGCGCGAGGCAGGAAGCTCGCTTTTTGCAAAGCACAGCCGGATTGGGATGTGGATGTATTTCGCATGCTTTGTCCTGTTTCTGGTGTTGGATGTGATGTATCTGATCAAATGGCATTTTATGAAGGATATCTGTACATTTCTGTTCACTGTGTGTCTGGTTCTGGATAGCGTCTGGCTTATTCTTGCGGTAATCCTGCGGCGGCAGAGGAACACAGAGAAGTACCGGGATGATGTGGAATGCGACAAAACGCGTAAAGAGCGCCTGAATCTTGAGAATATAATTGTATTTGCAATCTTCTGGGCAATTGTCTGTGCGCTCGTGAGTAATCTGGCGGTGTCAACAACGAAATATATGTATAAGACACAGATGGGGGATAAACAAGTGGCAGCGTCTGAATTAAAAATGGCGGATGATGTGGTGAGATTGGAAGACTATGAATAAAAAAGAAAAACTATATCGGGAAATTAAAAAGTTCACAAAATGGGCGGATCAATGTCAACCAACATGGTCGGAGGAACGAGATAATGGAGAATGGGAGCTTGGGTATCCGCATTTTGAAGAATTGTGTGGTGCAGCGGAGGTCGTTGTAAATGAATATCCATGCAGCGAAGCCGACGAGACGCTGATCCATGCATTGCTGTTTGTAATAGCCAGAGATAATGAGTGTGAGGAGCTTGTAGAAGAGAAACTGGTGTTGCACAGGGACTGTCTCTTATACACATCTGACGCTGCCGACGACTAGTCGAGTGTAGA
>ERZ1026947.766-NODE-766-length-16394-cov-4.865842_pt1 | contig 16394 bp, 7 predicted proteins | sample MGYA00519568_ERZ1026947 | MGnify/ENA primary metagenome ERZ1026947 (study PRJEB26926, sample SAMN06164744) | human gut metagenome | biome: ENVO:00009003; feature: ENVO:2100002; material: ENVO:00002003 | host: Homo sapiens | place: USA | collected 2012 ...
ACGAGATTCGCCTTAGTCTCGTGGGCTCGGAGATGTGTATAAGAGACAGGAAACACAGCTGGCACAGGCCGGAAATCTGGTCGGAGATGATACGCTTTCAGGGAAGATATCTGCACTGACTGTTGAGAATCAGAAGGCAGACAGCAGATACCTCTATACACCTTATGAACTGGCAGAGATCCCGGAGGGATATGACGGGGAAACCCCGCTTACCGACAGCACTCTGGGAGCAAAAGGACTGTTTGGTCAGAGAGACTATACACTTCGGACCGACAGAAACCTGGTCGGAAATTTCACGACACTGGGCGCGAGAGTTTATCAGACCCTTGCATCAGGAGAGGGAACCGATTACCGTGATGCGGAAAGCTACTATAATACCTTTGTATATGGTCAGGACACAGACCTCCCGGCTTCTCTGGAAACTCTTTTCCGGGCAGAACTGGGAGACGGAGGAAACCGTGAGCAGGGACATACCGATTATTATACCGCGATTACAAGGATCCGCGCATACCTCGAAAAAAACATGACCTACAGTACGGCTTCAGATCCGGATACGAAGGATGGAGACTTTGTGGAACATTTTCTGACAGACACAAAGATCGGACACAGTGTTCATTATGCATCTGCGGCGGCACTGATGTTCCGCTACTATGGAATCCCGTCCCGCTATGTAGAAGGATATCTTGTCACACCGGAAGATGTCAGAGACAAAAAATCCGGGGATACCATAGAGATTCCGGGCAAAAACGGCCACGCATGGACAGAGATCTACATTGACGGACTTGGCTGGGTTCCGGTCGAAATGACACCGGAATATTACAACGTCATGAAAGAAGCAGACTTAAAGACAGGTCTGGAAGCGCAGGGCGCAAAGGCGGCAGCAATCCCTGAAACAGAGGAAGAACCGCCGATGGAAGAAAATATCCAGACGCACTGGAGTCTCAGACTGGCACTGTTCGGGATCGAGAAATTTCTGATCCTGCTTTTGTCAGTATTTGACATATTCTGTCTGATCTTTATTCTGACAGTCTGGATCCTGAGATTCCGGGCAGGGCAGATCCGGAAGCGCAGATTCCAGAGCGGAGACGACCGAAGTGCAGTCCGTGCCATGGCAGGATATGCAGAACTTCTCTACCGCCATGGACCGAAACTTTATTCACAGAAGACAAGAGAGACGTATCAAAAGATATCCGTGATCGGACAGCGGGCGGCATTCAGTCCGCATCCGGTATCAGGAGAAGAACGCCGGGAAACCGCAGCCTGCATCAGAACCATGCAGAAAGAACTTAAGGCAGCGACAGGCTGGTATGAGAAATGGATCATGAAGTATATCGAAAGGCTGTATTAAAGGGTAAGCATGAAAAGAAACAGTAAAAAAAATAAAAAAAGATTTTCCAGGATCATCCCGGCACTCTGGGGACTTGCCTGCCTTTTGATCTTCGCAGGAGTTCTTTTTGCCGGACTTGGAAACTATCACAGAGAAATACAGGAAAATCCGATACAGGGGATCAGTGCCGGAAGCTCCTTCAAAGGCTATCTGGGAACCGGTTATGCCTATGCCGGGCAGCAGGAAAATTCACAGAACGGGGACGAAGCCCAGGGAGAACAGGCACAGCTTCTCGATGAAGAAGAACAGCAGGAAGATTCCGAGACGGAAGAAGCCGGGGAGACTGAGGAAGCAGACCTGACAGACGGAGAGAGCGAACAGAACCAGAATGAACAGAGCCAGCAGGAACCAGATGTAACGGAGACACCGGAAACCTCTTCGGGAGATGACGGCATACAGAGCGATGTAGAGGAAAATACGATTCAGTATGACGGTGACCAGGAGGATTCCGATGAATCCGACGAGGGCGAACCGGAGAGAGATGACAACCGGAACCAGGAAGGTGCGGAAGTACCTGTCACCCCGACTCCGCAGCCGCCGTCAGAGGATGAGGACGAAGACCGTTATCCGACGATCGCGACAGATCTGACAGACGGAGAGACTGTCAACGCCGCTTATCGTACCTTTTATGTACAGGCGAAAGACTGGTATGGAAACAGCCTTGGCTCTACTTCTCTTGAAGTTTATGGCAACGGACAGAGACTTTCGGTCAGCGGCGAGCCTTCTCAGGGCGTGCTCGCGTACCGTCTGGATCTGGAAGAAGATGCGAATACCATAGATATCAAGGCAACCGATACAGAAGGCTGGAGTACCACACTGCCGACGTTTACCATCTACAAAGGCGAGGAAGGCGGTGCAGAACCGGCAGGCTCCGTCAGCATCAGCATTGAGGCCGGAAGCGTAGGACTTGGAACAATCCTTCCCTCGACTTCTGTTGACTTTTATCAGGGAGAACAGCTTTCTTCCGTGGTACTGAGACTGTTACAGAACAGTGGACTGGACTGGAGAAATGACGGAGATGTGACAGGAGGCTTTTACCTCAAGGCGATCGGACGTGGCGGGATCACAGCAGGCGCGGCGATCCCGGATGATCTGATGGCGCATCTTGAAGCGGTCAACTGTCAGCTGTCAGGACACGATGCCAACTGGCTCGGTGAGTTTGACTTTACAATGGATTCCGGATGGCTGTATTTTGTCAACGGAGAATATATGAACGTCGGAATGTCGGCATATTTTCCGGCAGACGGAGATGAGATCCGGATCCGTTTCTCTCTGTACTCAGGTGCAGACGTAGGAGCCGGAACAAATGGCGAGACATGGGGGGACTGGTAAATGAACAAAAGATTTGTAATGGGAACACTTTCAGCAGTGCTTCTGGCAGGAACTGTGCCGGTCTGTGAGGCAGGTGCGGTGGAGGAACCTTCCGGCAGCCAGGTCGCGGAATTTTCTGAACTTTCCGATGATATAAATCCGGGAAATACAGAAGAAGTGGTGCCGACTCAGGAACCTCTGGAAACACCGGAACCCGAACCGACAGAAGAGCCGCAGCCAACGGAAGCTCCGCAGCCAACCGAAAGCCCGGATCCGACCGAAGCACCACAGCCGACCGAAAGTCCGGCTCCGACTGAAGCTCCGTCCCCGACCGAGGCTCCGGCTCCGACAGAGACACCGCCGCAGGAAGAATGTGCGCTGCATCTTACCGGAGTCAGAGCCATCCGGACAGCGGACAATCAGGTGGTTCTTCTGTATCAGGCAGACGGGGAAGGCAAGGTCTGTATTTCGGCAGTCCGTGAAGGCCAGCAGCCGGTATTTGATTTTGAAAGCACTGCCCGTCCGGTTGAGACCGGAGACAATCAGCAGTCTGTAAACGTTCCGGCAGATGCCGCCTGCGAAATTTACCTGCTTGTACAGGATCAGAACGGCAACAGAATGACAGAAGCGGTGAAACTTTCTTTGGCAGCAGCCAGAAAGGTACATGCGGCAGTTCATACAGAACCGGCAGATGCCACCGTTGCCGTCCGCAATGAACTGGGACAGGAGATCAAAGGCTCCCGTGGGATCTATGCGCTTTACAAAGGTGAGAAGTATACGATCACCGTTTCAAAGGACGGCTATGAGACAAAAACAGAAACTATAACAGCAGATACAAAGACAACACAGTACAGGATCTCCCTGACCGGTAATGATGCAGAGCTTAAGCATCTGTATGTTTCCAGCTCAGACACCTATGGCAAAGGAATCCTGAAGCTGGATCCGGCATTAAAAAAAGACCATGACCGATACAGCGCCACCTACGACGGAGAACGGCAGAGCCTGAACCTCTGGCTGGAATCTGCCTCCGGTGCCACAGTAAAGGTCTATGCGCTCAGCGGGATCAAAGCCTCGACCGTGCAGAAAGATGAGACTATCAAAGGTACACAGGACAAAGAAAAACATCCATACTGGAAGATTTATTTTGCTTCCCAGGAAAAAGAAGCAAAGGTCCGCATTCATGTGACTGCACAGAACGGAACATCCAGAGATTATTATCTTACCCTGAGCCTGACGGACAAAACAGCTCCGGTACTCAAAAAAGTCAGCGCCAGCAGGATTTCCGAAGATAAGGCCTCTGTGGTATACAAGACCAGCGAAAGAGGAATGTGTTACTACCAGGCAGGGGAGGCCGGAGCAAAAATCCCCACACCCGATACCAAAGGGGCAGGCGAGGAAGTTTCCGCTGGAACCAATACCATCACACTGACCGGACTTACCCAGGGTCAGAAAGACCTGGTGATCGTAGTCAAAGACACAGCAGGAAACGTCAGTGACCGTCTGGTGATCCGGATCCCGGATATTAAGAAAAAGGGGCAGACCCAGCGGAATAACGGTAACGGTACAAATGTCGCACAGAGACCGGGATACGGCGGCAACAAATCCGAAGCGGTTCTTCCGGGAGGCCGGAACAATGGAGAGGGCTCGCTGGACAAACTCAAAACAGTTCAGGCAAAAGAAAAGTCTTCCGGATCCAAAACGCAGAAGGACGGAGAGGACACAGAGCAGAGCGGCAAAAAGAAACTGACTGTCCATGAGAAACCAGCATCCAAAAACAACAGCACAAAAAACACCGGAAATTCAGACAAACAGAGCAAAACCGCAAAAACAGACAAAACAGCCAAAAAAGCAGCCGCAGCCACAGCTTCTGCGCCAAAGGGCGGCGGGAAAGGCGGCACGGGAGACAGTTCAGCGGCCGGCGGGAAACAGGCAGGAAGCACCACCGGCACCGTGGGAAAAATCTCCCACACCTGGAAGCACATGCGTCTTCTGACCAGGACACTTCTGGTATTTGCACTGGCAGGAATTCTGTATCTCGGATTCTTTGCCGGAGCCAGACGACATTACAAAAAACAGAAACTGAGTGATCCGATGATATGACAGAAACAAAGATAAGGAGGGATTTTATTTTATGAAGCCGATCATGAAAAAATGGCTGACAGGTCTTCTGTGTGCGTCACTTCTGGCAGGAAGCGCGCCGGCCTATGGAGCAGATTTCAGTGCAGAAGCTGACTTTTCTTCGGAAATCTCCGTAGAAGAAACACAGGAAGAAGACCAGACAGAGCCGGAAACACCGTCTGAACCGGAAGCTCCGGCAGAGGTCGATCTGGAACAGCCGGATGATTTCAGTTCACAGGACGGTCAGGACACTGCGGAAACCCCGGATCCGGATGCACCTTCCGATGACTTCAGCGCCGATGATCTGATTTCCGATGACAGCGAAGCACCGGAAGTGCAGATCACAGATGAGACCGAAGATCAGAAAGAATATCTGACAGATTTAAACGTCTATACCGGAAACGGGGTAAAAGACGCTCTGAAACTCGACAGAAGAGAAGACATGGACGAAGAATTCGGCGGCAGAGTCTACACCGTAGAATATGGTTCCAACTATAACTCTTCCGCGCTCTGGATCAGTGCCAATCTTGCGAAAGACGCACCGGAAGGATCCACTGTGACACTCTCCGCATGGAATCTGTCAGGAAAACAGGAAACAAAAGAGATGTCCGCCACTGCATACACAGACGGACAGAGATATTCATTTTCGGATATTTTTGCTTCCGGCAATGGAAAAAGAGCCATCTACACCATCAAGGCAGGAACCGAAAGCGACAGCGTAACTTATAAACTCGTAGTGCTTCGAAGACTGGACCTTTCTTCGATCAGATGCTACCTGCCGACCGATACCGACATGGCAAAAAACCTGATCACAGATTTTGACACCTCCGGAGTGACAAGAGATTACGAAGTGTCTGTGACCGGAACGGACAAGGTGAAGATCAAGGCAGTACCTTTCGGGGAAAACTGGTATGGTCTCACCATAAACGGAAAGAGCATTTCATCTGGAGATCCGATCGAGATTCCTCTGACCGAAGATTCGACGGAGATCGCCTTTGAGATGAAAGAGGATGGAACCTATGCGGATCCGGACTGTCAGGGAAAAACCTATACCTCTACAGGAAGCTACAAAGTCACCGTTCAGAAACAGCTCAGCGATTCTGTGACATTTCAGGTGACACCGCAGGATGCAGTCATCAGCGTTTACGACAAAAACGGAGAACGCATGGAACCGTCACAGGATTCTGCCAGCACATTTGCTTCCCTGATCGAAGGCCAGGAGTATACCTGGAATGTTTCCCACTATGGCTATATTTCACAGAGAAATACCTTTAAGGCAGGAGAACAGGCTGAGATCACTGTAGAACTTAAGAAACAGGATGCCACCCAGCCGGAGATTACCGACAATGACTGGACTAATTTCCGGAACAGCGAGAGCAATAACGGAATTACAGGCACATCCACACCGACCGATGCATCTTCGACCGTGCAGAAATGGGCGATGCGCATTGGTGTCGGCCAGGAGGCATCTGTCACACCACCGCTGATTCTGGGAGGCTATCTGTATGTGGCATCCGGACAGTTTATCTACAAACTCGACAAAAATACAGGAGATATTGTAGCAACCAGTGAACCGCTCAACGGAAATATGATCTATGCGCTGAATCCGCTTACCTATGCAGAGGGAATGCTGTTCGCCCAGATCGGTGGCGGCCAGATTCAGGCAGTCAGTGCTTCCACTCTCAGATCCGTCTGGATCAGTGAATCGCTGGGTGGCCAGACTCTCTCTCCGATCACATACAAAGATGGATATATCTACACAGGAACCTGGAATTCCGAGACCACGGCAGGCTCTTATTTCTGCCTTTCCGTGACCGACGAGGATCCGTCAAAAGGCGATGAGACCAAGTACTGTACCTGGAAATACAACCACAAAGGCGGTTTTTACTGGGCAGGCTCCTATGCGTCCGGCGATTATCTCGTATTCGGCTCCGATGATGGTTCCGGAGAAAAAAACTATACCAGCACGGCAATCCTCTATTCTGTCAACACCCATACAGGTCTCCTTCTGGACAAACTGACAGGACTTAACGGAGACATCCGTTCCACCGTAGTTTATAACAACGGATACGTCTATTTTACAACAAAAGGCGGCTACCTTTACCGTGTGGCGATGAATACGGACGGAACCTTTGGCAGAGCAGACAGTTACAACCTCGGTGGCATGGCAACAGCAGCCCCGGTAGTATACAAAGGAAGAATCTATGTCGGCGTCTGCGGACAGGAAAGCCACCGGTTTGACGCCGATGCGGGACATCATTTCGATGTTTTGAATGAATCCGCTGCAGGACTTTCCCTGGCATATGAAGTTTCGATTCCGGGATATCCGCAGGCAGCACCGCTTCTTTCTACTGCATACGAGAATCAGGATTTCAACGGGGACGGACAGGCAGACGGACGTGTTTACCTGTATTTTACCTATAATGCCAGACCGGGCGGACTCTATATGCTGGCAGACGAGTCGGGACAGACCTCCGGAAAAGCAGAAGAACTGTTCCGTCCGGGAAGTGACCAGCAGCAGTACTGCATCAGTACGATCTGCGCTGACAGAGACGGAACATTGTACTACAAAAATGACTCCAACTACCTGATGGCAGTCGAGACAAACGGTGCATATCTGGACAGTGTGACTGCACAGGCAGACAATGGAAAAGTAACCTGGGACAAAGCTTTCCAGCGTTCTGTGACAGAGTACACCATAAGAACCGCAGAAAATGCCTCAAAAGTAACTCTGAATTTCAAAACCCCGGCAGGATGCACCCTGACGGTCAATGGAAAAACTGCCGGAAATACATATACCGCAGATGTAAGCTCCGGAAGCGCGGAAGTTACGGTCGTGGCAGCTCTGGCAGGAAAGAGCAGAACCTATACGCTCCATCTGACAAAAGACCAGGGAAATACAAACCTTGCGAACCTGACCGCCAGCACCAGCAACACTTATTCCGACAGTACGAAATGGCTGGCACTGACACCGGCATTCAGCGCAGACAAAACCAGCTACCGCGTCACCTATCTGGGCAGTTCTTTCCTGCGCATCTATGCAGAACCGGCAGATCCGTCTGCAGAAGTGACCATAGAAGCAGGAAAAGGCATCAGTAAGGTGATATACAAAGGAAAGGTGACAGGAAGTGGTTCTGCAGTCCGGCTTGATGCTTACTTTGACAGTGATGCTTCGATAGAAGAAGCGCAGGTAAAAATCGTTGTCACAGCAAAGACAGGAAAGAAAACAGAATACACTCTGACCATTCAGAGAAAAGAGACGATTTCCACACCGACACCGACGGTAACTCCCACACCAACGGCGACACCAAAGCCGACCCCTGTGCCGGAGAAATTCGGGTCATGGAAAACCGTATCAAAAGCAACGGTATTTGCACCGGAGAAACAGCAGCGAAAGGGAACAAAGGGAACTGTTCAGACCAGAACCGTCGGAAGGAAGCTGACCCCGACAATCCGGCTCAATACTACGAATATTAAATTACGGGTAAAACAGACGACAGCCCTGGTAAAAGTCAGCGGGCTTGCGAGAGGAGATTCCATCCGTTCCTGGACTTCCTCCAACCGGAATATTGCAACGGTAGATTCCAGAGGCAGGATCACCGGAAAACGTGCCGGCAGGACCAGAATCACAGTGACACTCAGAAGCGGCAAAAAAGCGTACATCAATGTCACAGTGCAGAAGTCCATAGTCAGGACCGAAAAGATCACCGGTCTTCGCTCTTCCCAGACCATGAAACGAGGAGCGAAGCTGACCCTGAAACCGGTTCTGACACCACTCACTTCCCAGGAGAAGATCACCTATAGTTCTTCAAACAAAAACGTGGCAGTCGTTTCTTCCAGAGGTGTGATCACCGCCAGAAAGAAAGGAACCGCAAGGATCACCGTCCGGTCCGGAAGAAAATCTTATGTGATCAGAGTGACCGTCCGATAAAATACAGACAGACCGTGGATTTGCACTAAATTCACCGGTCTGTCTTTTTATGGTAAAAAATCACAAAATCCGGCAGAAGAAATTGACGTAAGGATGCAAAAATGCTACAATACAGACAACAACATAACCAGGCGTGGTCTGACCGGAGAACCGGTCAGTTTGTGGCAATCCGGTGCGACTCCGGAACTTCTGTTTGCTGTATGAAAGGTTACGCGGAAACCATTTTAAGTCGGCAGTACCAGCGCGTTGTATAGGGCAGAGACTCATCGATATTATGAGGCTCTGCTTTTTGTTGCCAAAATCATTTCAAAAGGAGGAAGAAGATGAAGAGAAAAGAACTTTTCAGACGGTTATCAGCCATTTCCATGGCGGCGATGATGACCGTGACAGCAGTACCTTCCAATATTTTTGCGGCTGATATTGAGTTTACTGACAGCGAGCAGGAAACGACAGAAGCAGATGCGGAAACAGCAGAAGCAGACGTAGATTTTGCGGATGCAGAAGAAGAATCACAGGCGGATGTGGAGGAACCGGAAGTTGAGGATGCTGTGCAGGAAACAGAAGGCGGAACTGGCGAAGCAGATATATTTTCGGATAAAAACGAGACCGTAGAGGAAGATTTTCAGTCGGATGCAGCAGGAACAGCCACTCCGGCAGCAGACGCAACGGTACATATGACGATCAGCGTGGCTGGTGTTCTGGCAGATGCCAAAGATGGTACAGCCATGGCACAGAGAGATGTTACCGTTAAAGACCTTAACAGCGACGGAATTCTGACATACGATGAGGCACTGTCCGCAGCACATGACGAATATTACGAAGGCGGTGCGGCAGCAGGATATGCCAGCGCAGACAGCCAGTACGGACTCAGCCTGACAAAACTCTGGGGAGATACCAGCGGATATTTTGGATACTGGGATAATGACAGATCCTGTAACAATCTCTCTGATGAAGTCAAAGCAGACGATTACCTGACGGCTTTTGTTTACAAAGACCAGTCGGCATGGAGCGATTCCTATACAAGATTCGTTCAGAAAGAATACCAGGCAACAGTGGGAAAAGCAGTTACAGTTTCGGTAGAAAAAGCATCTTATGATGAGAATTACAATACGGTATTTGCTGCTTATGACGCTGCAGGGCTGACTGCTTATGACAGCGAATATAAACCACTGGCAGCAGATGCTTACAGCGTTGACGGCAGTAACGTGACATTTAACCAGGCAGGAACCTACTACCTGGCAACCGCAGGAACCGACAGCGTAAACCTTGTACCGGCAGTTGCGAAGGTGACGGTGGAGGCCTGGAAAGCACCGTTCTCTAATATTCGCCTTTATGCGTCAGAGACAGCGTATAAAAATGGCGAGGAGCCAATCGCATATACACCGGCATATGATGGAAATAATCACAACTATAGTGTTGAGTTGCCGGATTACATATCAAATGTATTTACTGTTGTTAACTTTGCAGATGAATATGTGACCAGTGGAAGGTATCCTTTGGTTATGTATACAACTTCCTGGGGAAGTTGGGGAAGTGGATCTCATAGTGGAGCTATCAGCACTGGTAATGCATATTTTGCCAAAGGATATGCCGGGGTTTATGCAGGAAACAAACAAGATGAAGCCTATATTTTTAATGTAAATCAGTATACGACATTAAAAGAACTGACAGTAGATGGAGTAGTAAATCAGAAGTTTGACAGAGATACTAAAACATACCATGTTTATGTAGATGATACAAAAGATGGTGTATCTATTGTTCCGACAGCATATAAATCTAATTATACAGTGACTGTGAATGGAACAGAAGTGGTCAGTGGAAAGGCATATGAATTACCATATAACTGGGACAAAAATGGAAAAATGGAAGTCAGCATTACAGTAAGCAAAGAAGGGTTGACTTCTACTACATATACAGTTAATTTGGAAAAAATGCCGAAGGAAGATAAACCGTTTATTGCAAAACAACCACAGAAAAGTGCAGATTATATTGTAAATGACAAGACAGAAGAATTATCTTTTCTGGCAAGTGCTAACGGAAAATTGGCATATCAGTGGTATGTAAATACAATTGATTTAAATGAAAACGGTACCTTGATTGACGGAGCAATAGAAGCAACATATAAACCAGCTTCCGATAAGACTGGTACATATTATTATTATTGTGTGATTACCAATACAGGAAAAACAGAAAATAACACAGCGGTAACAGAAATTTCAAGAATTACGGTGGATCCAGATCCTACACCAGTCGCAACAATTACAACAATTGGAAGCGAACTTTCAGATGATTATCCATATACTTGGAAGACAGGTTACATATATAAGGTAGGGGATGAAGCTACACCATTAGAAGTAAGAGCAACTACAGTAGCAGAAGATGCCAAAATATCTTACCAATGGTACTATTCTTTTGCAGATGTATTAGGTACTTCATTAGATTGGGAACTTTTGGGCGAAACGTCTTCTAGTTACATCCCGACTACAGAATATGAAGATGTTAATGATTATGGATTCTTTTATAAATGTCTGGTAACCTGTACATTTAAAGGAAAACAGTATAAAACGTGGGCAACTACTGGGCAGACTTATACAGTAGGTGAAGGGGAAAATGCAAAGACTTATGATACATTGGGAACATATGTTTTTGTTAAGGTAGATAGCGCTACAGTGCCGACTATATCCAGACAGCCTGCTGGTGGAAGCTATACAGAGGGAGATAAGAACGCAGAAGTATCTGTTTATGCAGAAAATGAAAAAGAAGATGGGGAACTGACCTACCAGTGGTATGTGAATGATACAGACAGTACAGAAAATGGAATTGCTATTGAAAATGCTACCAACAGTAGATATAAACTTGAAGAAGCAACTCCAGGAACTAAATATTACTATTGTGTTGTGACAAATACGATTCAGGGACATACTGCCAAGGCAACTTCTAATACAGCCAAGATTGAAATTACAAGAAAAAAAGAATTGACTGTAGATAAACTTTCTGGTTCTGGCAATCAGGAAGATCCATATCAGATTAAGACCGCAGAAGATTATCAGTATGTTGCTGATCTTGTGGCTCAGGGATTTTCCTTTAAAGGATTATATCTGCGTCAGGAAAGTGACATTACTCTTCAAGATGGATGGAAACCAATTGGCGTTACAAAAGATGGCTCTAGTGATATTAAGGGTGGAGACAATCTGTATCCGTTCAGTGGAATTCTGGATGGAAATAACAAGACGATAACCATTCCGGAGGGTGGACTTCCACTTCTGGGATATGTAAAGAATGCAGAAGTACGCAATCTGAATATCTATGGTACAAAAATTGCGGGTTATGGACTGGTAAATAACTTTGAAGGTGTTGGCATTCATAGCAATGCTATTATAATTGAAAATGTAACTTTAAAGAGCGGATCCAGCACTCTGAAATCCGGTTTCCTTGGTGCAAATATCACTACAAACGGATATGCAGGAACTTCTGCCGGCTTTGAAGCAACACTTCGCAACTGTACAGTTGAGAAAGGCGTTGTGATCGGTTATGACAAAGATCAGACAATGATCGGATCTTTTGCAGGTCGTATGCAGGGAACAGTAGAAAACTGTGTAAGCTATGCAACTGTTTATGGTAAAGATTATGTCGGCGGTATCATTGGAACCCGTGACAATGCAATGGGCAACTGTGCAGTCAGTGGATGTGAATTCAATGGAACGGTTAAGGCAAGTGGACAGCATGCCGGAGGAATCGCAGGCGGTGGTTATGAAAATTATACAGCTCCGAACGGTATCAAGATCACAATTAACAACTGTAAGGTGAGCGGAAGCATCACCGGTGCAGACAAAGTCGGCGGTATCCTTGGCGGTGACACCTATGAGGTACAGGCATGGAATCCATATACCATGAAGGGCAACTCCTTCACAGGTAAAATACAGGCGACAGCAGAAAATGCTTCTTATATTGGTGGAATCATTGGATTTTATGAAAGTCTGAACAAATTTGACGACATCTCAAACAACTACTATGCAAAAGACTGCGGTGCAGACAGAGGTATCGGTTTTGTTCAGTATGTAGATACAAACTGCACAACACATGAGACAGCAAGCGGAGCAACCTATTTCAGCACAGAAAAGAACACCGATGACTGCCCGGCAGTAAGTGGATGCAACTGGAGAGTACAGCACAACCGTACTGATGACCCGCTTGGTGCAGATGCAGCCAAACTTGCGAACACAGACGGTGTCAAGCTTTATGCAGAGAAACTGGAGATTTCCGGTGACTACCGCACAGAATTTTATCAGGGTGAAGATCTTGACCTGAAGGGAATGACTGTCAAAGCTCAGATGAGTGATGGAACCACGCGGGATGTTGCAGTATCAGAACTTACCATCGAAGGATATAACAAAGACAGCCGTGGAGAGCAGACCCTGACACTTTCCTACAGTGGAGCATCCACACAGATTGTTGTCAAGGTCCTTAAGAAAGACGCACAGGACATCAAAGTAAACTTTATGCTGCTTGGTGACCAGAAACATAACAGTGATACTGACAAAACATATCACACCCTTCATGCGGATAATCTGGAAACATGGATCGCAGATTCCGAATATGAAGTAGGTGGAAATGCAACCGTATTGGATGTAGTCACAAAAGTCCTGACAGAGAATGAATATACTTTTGAAAATGCAAAAGGAAACTATATTTCATCTATTACAAAAGCAGACGGAACCAAACTTGCTGAGAAAGACAATGGCACAAACAGTGGATGGATGTACACTCTGAATGGCAGCCATCCGGAACTTGCAGTAAATGAGCAGTATCTGGAAGATGGCGATACAATCGTATTCCATTACACTGATGACTACACAAAGGAACATGACCATGTATGGAGCAGTGAGTGGACATTCGATGAAAATGCACACTGGCATGAATGCACTTACCAGTGGAGCAAATGCGACATCACAGACAACACAAAGAAAAACGGATATGCAGCACATACCTTCGACGAAGGTAAAGTAACCAAAGAGCCGACCTGCAAAGAAGCAGGAGAAAAGCTCTACACCTGTACGGTCTGCGGAGCAACCAAGACAGAGAAAATCGCAAAGACAGATAAACATACCTATGACAAAGGTGTAGTGACAAAGAAAGCAACTTATACAGCAACAGGAGTGAAGACTTATACCTGTACGGTCTGCGGTACAAAGAAAACAGAAACGATTCCGAAACTGAAACACACACCGAAATATGTTTGGAAGACTGTTTCAAAAGCAACGGTATTCCAGCCGGAGAAACAGACCGGATACTGTGTATACTGCAAACACACACAGACCAGATACCATGGAAGCAAGCTCAAAGCAACGATCAAACTGAATGTATCTTCCATCACCCTGCAGAGAAAACAGGCAACAAAGAGAGTCAGAGTAAGCATGGCAAACGGAGACTCCATCAGATCCTGGGTTTCCACTAACACAAAGATCGTGACGGTGGACAGAAACGGCCTGATCAGAGCGCAGAACCGTAATGGAAGTGCAAAAATTATCGTAACCTTAAAGAGTGGAAAGAGAGCAACCCTGAATGTCAAAGTTCAGTCCAATAAAGTCACAACCACAAAAATCAGTGGTCTGAAATCCTCCATGACTCTCAAAAAAGGCCAGAAGACAACACTGAAACCAGTGATCAGCCCGCTGACCTCCACAGACAAAGTAACATATGCAACATCAAATAAAAACATTGCAGCAGTTTCTTCCACTGGCATTATCACAGCCAAAAAGAAAGGAACCGCAAAGATCACAGTAAGATCAGGAAAGAAATCCTATGTGATCAAAGTAACCGTAAAATAATATATGCAGCATTCAGACCGGAGCCTTCCACAGACTCCGGTCTGTTTTTGTCTGACTGTCCGCTGCAGGTTTGCCATTATAAAATGGACATTCATCCAGAGATGTCTATAGACGAGTCTTTCAAAAAACGGTATACTGTCTGTAGAAATCTTATTATCGGGATGAAAGGAGCATGGAAAGTCTCATGTGGGAAAAAATCAATAACTTTTTGAAAGGGCAGATTGTAACCTCGATCATATATATCGCCCTTGGAGCGTGCCTGGCGTTTATGCCTGTGAACACGATCAATGTAATCTGTAAATTTATATTTGGAATTCTGCTGATTCTTGTAGGATTTTATCATATCCTGATCTATATTCTGGAGAAACTGAATTCCACGATTCTGGATCTTTTTTCCGGCGGTGTTCTGATGGTTATCGGAATTTTCCTCTTCATGAATCCTCAGATCGTGGTCAAGCTCCTGCCGATCCTGCTTGGAACTTTCATCCTCGTAGACAGCATCTGGAGCCTTAAAGGAAGCCTGAAACTTAAGAAAAACGGAAGCGGATTCTGGAAGATCCTTCTGATCGGAAGCCTGATCTTCATCGGGCTCGGTGTTTCCCTTGTACTCAATCCGTTCACAATGGTAAAATACACGGTAATCTTTGCAGGATGGATCTTCCTCTGTAACGGAGTGGTAGACCTCATCTACCTGATCCTCCTCCGTCGCGGTCTGAAAGAACTCAAACAGGAAGCAGAAGCAGTCGATGCAGACAGCGAGATCATATCTGATGATGCAGAAAGTTCTGCACAGCCAGAAGAACCGGTCGTACCGGAATACGCACCGTGGAGCTCACGCAGGAAGGCAGAGCCAGCAGACGATTTATCTGACAGTGAGGAAGAAACTTCTGATAAAGAACCTTTCGACAGCAATGCTTATGACAGGGAAGTTTCCGGGATGGAAGAATCCCTCGATGTTGTGCAGGTGAGAGAAGAAGAGGTTCCGTTGGACGAGTCGACAGAAGAGATGACTGAGCAGGAGAATGATCCGCCGGCCGGCAGAGGAGCGTACGTAGTATCCAAGCCAACCGTAACCGATGATGATCTTTCCGATACCAAAGATGAGAACCTTCTTGGCCTGATCTCCCGTAAACGAAAGAAAAATAAGAGCGAATAAAAAGATGACGAGACATAGACGAATCTGTTGTATACTGCTCGCATGTATCTGCTGTCTGTGCTTTTCAATTACATGTTATGCGAGGGCCGGCGGCGGATCTTCAGGAGGAAGTTCAGGGGGAAGTTCCGGTGGAACATATCATTATAATAATGAATCAAACTATACGGATGACGAGAGTCCGGGTGGATGGTCGCAAACGATAGTTGGCTGGATGGCAATGGCATGTTTTGCCGGGGCTGGAACGATTGCATTTCATTGCTATATTCAAAAGGCAAAATACAAAAGTCTTCAAAAAATGAAGAAATTCGAAAAGCCGGGCGAAGACTGGAATGCAAAAGAAATGCAAAAATATGTGGAGAATGCATATTTTGTTATTCAGGAATGCTGGAGGCTCCTGGATCCATCTTATGCAGAAAAGTATCTGAGTAAAAGTCTTGCCCAAAGTTGGACTACAAAACTTGAATGGATGAAAGTTAAACATGAAAAGCCAATACAGAAACGAGTTCAGCTCCTGAGTGTGACTCCGGTATCTGTGTGGGATGATGAAGGTGAAGAAGATGCCAGTATTGTTTATCTGATTCATGGAAGAATGATTGGATATTATATCAATACAGATACATTCTGTCTCTTATACACATCTGACGCTGCCGACGACTAGTCGAG